>JAABUU010000151.1_pt1 | contig 169059 bp, 212 predicted proteins | sample 5559301 | NCBI WGS metagenome assembly JAABUU01 (sample SAMN10711884, study PRJNA513360) | rock metagenome | isolation source: Antarctica rocks | place: Antarctica: Victoria Land, Richard Nunatak white
GTGACTGCGGGCTGCTCAGGCAGCAGCGCGGGTACCCTGCGAGCTCGCATGCATGCGCAGGCCCTGCTGTGCTGCACCACGGTGACTGCGGGCTGCTCAGGCAACGGCGCGGGGTACCCTGCGAGCTCGCGTACATGCGCAGGCCCTGCTGTGCGCCACCATGGTGACTGCGGGCCACTCAGGCAGCGGTATGCTTGTAGCACACCCATTGCTTGGTGAGGAGCTCAATGCACCCAAGGGGGCAGGTCAAGGTTGGTCTGCCCGCACGTCGGTGCTTACAGTGCTTACAGAATACCTCATGTAAGGATGATTTGTATCCATGTGTCCGCAACATAGCGTCGACAGTCACGGTCTTCAGGTGTACCCCGTTGCTTTCTCACTGCCTGCGGATGGGGTCGCGTGTAAGGGCGTCAGGGGGGCCCTGCCGGGCAGGCCGTCGCTGCCGCAGGGCAGAGCGTGGCCGGGCGCAGCCGGCGCGTTCTCCTTGTCGTCGCCATCCCCGCACTTCAGCCGGAATTCGCGCTCCAGGTGCAGGCGCGTCAGCATGCGCATGATGGCGCCCTGCAGGTGACGCATCGTCAGCAAGCAGTCGTGTTTTGGCTTCAGCGCACAGCGAGACTGCCGGCAGACGGCAGATGAGAAGATAGGGGTCACAAGATAGTGGTCACAAGGAAGGTGTGAGAGACAGAGAGGGGGGTGGCACAGAGAGTAGCTGGCTCGCCATGCATGCGTACAGGCTGTGGCGGCCAGTCAGCGGCCTGTTGACTCTCTGCACTTGCGATGCCATGCCCTTGCCGTGCTCTGCAGCCATGGCGCGCCTTGATCTCGGTCGCCGCGCACGAAGGTATGACAAGCCGCTCCAGGCGCAGCCCGCCGGTCGCCGCGCTCGCCCAGGGCGATCCTCCAGACACCACCAAGGGCGCTCCCTGCTGATGCGCGGCCTCGCCTGGGGCCGCGCCAGCCCCCGTCTCACCGCCGCCGCCGCCGCCGCCACCGCAGAAGCGCAGCTCCAGAGCGCTGGCGTGCGGCTCCGTAATGGTCAGCTTGCGCAGCATGGAGAAGCGCTCAGCGCGCGCGCCGCGCGGGGAGCGCGAGAGCGCGAACGGCGCCAGGCAGGCCAGGAGGCGGCCGGGGCTGGGGATGCCCAGACCCAGCAGCGCTGTGCGCGCGCGCGCGAGGCAGACGTGGCCCCGCGCCGCGTCGAAGCAGCAGTCGCCGGTGGCTGTCCAGCGACGCACGCCGCCCGCACGTGTCTGGACCAGGCTGGCCTGCAGATTGCAGGACAGCACGTAACGTCTGCAGCGGCAATACCAGGGGTCTGGGCTGCACCAGGCCAGGCACTTTACATGCACAGCAGCCAGCAGTGCCAGCGTCGTTAGCGAACGATGTGTGTATGAGCCTGGAGACCAGGTAGACACAGCCGTAGGGATGTATCGGGGCTATGCTTCATAAGTTGTGATTGGATTGATGGCAACCTATGACACGCCAGGATCAAACACTCCGGCATGTTGTCCAGAATGGTTACAGTCTCAGTCCAGTGAAAGCAAACATGCCGGAGGATATGAGACTGTGACCATTCTGGACCGCCACCAGAGTCCTGCCGCATATCCCAAACCACTGCAGACCTAGTAAATCAAGAACGCTGGGGCCCGGCTCATCACCAGGCTGCAACCTGCGCCCTCAGACAGGCCGAGAGCAGAACAGTCTGCAGTGGGTGCGGTAACAGCGGCCCTTGATTGGTGCATGCATTGAGGCTTGCCGAGGGTACAGCGACAGCTGAGGGCTGCCTCTGACAGATTAAAGGGACATCTGAGGGCTGCCTCTAACAGCCCTCAGCTGTCGCTGTACCCTCGGCAAGCCTCAACGCATGCACCAATCAAGGGCCGCTGTTACCGCAACCAATGCAGACTGTTCTCCTCTCGGCCTGGCTGATGGCGCCGATTAGCAGCCCAGTGTCGGGCTGGGCCCCAGCATTCTCGACTCACTGGGTCCACAGTGGTTTGGGATATGCGGCAGGACTGGTGGCGTTCCAGAATGGTTACAGTCTCAGTCCAGTCAGAGCCAACATGCGGGCCTGGCGTGCAAGAGGTGGCCGCGCCTGGCAGGGCAGGGCGTACGCCAGGCGCTCCTGCCCAGTCGCCAGCAGGCGCAGCAGGGGCCCGAGGCCGCCCGCGGCGGCGATGGCCGCGCGGTTGGCGGCGTTGGCCAGCGCCAGGTTGCGCAGCGCGACCGCCGCGAGCTCCGCGGACACCTCGTCGGGGTGCTCGCGCAGCAGGCGCACCAGCCGCGGCACTGCGCCCGCCTGCACGCCGCGGCGCGGGCCACAGCGTTCGGTCAGATCATCGGTCATGACGCAGGTCATGACGCAGGGCGGTGGCTGCTGACACAGGAATCCGAGGCGCGCCGCCTCAGGCGGCGCGGCGCCGCTGGCCCGGCAGCAAGCGCGGCCGATGCTCGCATGACGCGCGCGGCTGCATGCGCTTGCCTGTCCGCCTCACTCCGCTCCGCAGCCGGAGAGCGTTCGCGCGTCCAGCAGCAGGCACGCGCGCGTCTTTCGCGTAGCATGCACGCGGGTCACGGCGCGCCGCACCTCGCGCAAGGCGTCCTTCAGCGCCTGGCCCCCCGCGGCGAGGTTGCCGATCGCGGCGGCGGCAGACTCTGCAGCCTCGCTGCCGGCTGGCGCGGCCAGCAGGGCGACCAGGGGAGCTAGGCCCCCGGCGGCCTGCGGCCGCCAGGCACATGGGACGCGCTCAGCCTGCAGCAGACAGGGCAGCATGCAGATGAGACTTTCTAATGCTTAGCGCACGACATGCGCCCCGGTTTCCACACATGCGTCCCCTCCTGCAAACTGTGCCTGGTGCATGCATGGACGGGGGAAGCATGTGGGGCTGTGCGGGGAGCGCGCGCGCCAGGATGGCTGCGCGGTCAGCTTTGCGGTCGGAGAGCACGCGCATGGCGAGCAGCGCGCGCCGCGCGGCCGCCGCGCCCCGCCGCGCGCCCAGCAGGCCCACCAACACGTCCACGCCGCCTGCCCGCCGCAACCGCTCCTGCGCCAAAATTTTGGCAAGGACGTGAGTGGCGGGCTGGCTGCGGGAGTTGCACCTGTGTAGCCTGCACCCGGGAAGCATGTGGCAGGTATGGAGGCCACAACACCATCTGTCTGGCTGTTGTCTGTACCAACACTTGAAGGCATTCCAAGACTGGGCAGGAATTCTTGCAATCAATCCAAGGTGCGAAGTTCTTGAATTATGAATCCTGGAGAGCCTTGGAACGCTTCGCACTGGAGGGACCTACGCTGGCGCAGCTCCTGGAGCTTGGGATGAAAGGCAGCGGAGAGACTGCGTGCCGTGCCCGATTGTCGGGGTCGCCCGCGACCAGGCACAGCAGGGCCTCCACCGCGGCAGCCAGGGCGCTCAGTGCGTCGGGCGGCGCGCCGGCGGCGTGCAGCGCGTCATCCGGCTCCGCTTTCAGCAGCTCGACCAGGGCCTCGACCGCGCCGACGCGCCGCAGCGCAGTCTTCCTCGTCACGTCTGCCGCCAGGGCGCGCAGCCGCTGCAGCGCGGCGAGCCGCGCGACCGCGCCGCCAGCGTACAGGCGGGACACCAGGAGCGCCTCTTCGTCGCGGTGCGCTGCCATGGCTGGTGGCTGCTGGCAGAGATGCTGCAGATCTTTTTATATGGGGCGGTGTGAACAAGGTGAACGGCCAGCGCACTCCTCGCTGCGCTGCTCGTCTGAGAAGGATCACTGCTCTGCAGTCTCCAACACTCCTGCACTTTAATGGGTCGTTTCTTCGTAACGCCGCTTACATTTGTCTCTAAAAAAGCTGTCAAAAACTTTTCAAGTTGCTTCTCGATATCCCGGAACTTCTTCAGCTTTCATTACACATAATTAATGAAGTGCTTGTACGCATATCTCCTGCGCCAAAGGTACTGCCACTAGACTGTGGAGAGCGCAGACGCAGGATGTCCAACCTGTGAGCACAGCCCCCGCTGCCGCAAGCGACCCGTGCTGCTCCTCTGCCACGCGCTGTAAAATCAAACGCGCGAGCGTGTTGCGCAGGACGTTTGACCTGATGTGGCGAGAGGCCATGGTGGAGCTCGTGGACGCGCTGGAAGCGGAGGACCCCGCGCTGAGCCGCACAGCCCCGCAGGCGCACACCCGAGCGGCCCCTGCCGGACCTGGGCCTGCTGGGCTGTTGGGCCTGGTGCTTGCGCTCGGGGCCCCAGTGTCCTGGCGCCTACTCTCTCGCTCATGTGCCCTGACCCCAGATGTGACACTCACCCTTCTCAGGTGCCTTGCAGCAGACCAGGCTGTCCGAGCCCTGGAGCGCGGACCAGCGCCTGCTGGACCCGCCCTGCACGGCCGGCGCACTGCCTGTGCAGCGCACGAGGGGGTCCGCCTGGGCGCAGGACCTGCCCGGCTGGGCGGCCGCGTACGTGCGCCACCTGCAGACCGTGCGGAAGCTGGCCGAGGCGCACGACCAGGTGGTGCAGCCGCAGAATCGCGCCGACCTGCACGCCGCGCTGGAGGCCGCCCTGGCACGCCTGGTGGAGCTGCGGCACTACCTGGCGCGCGCCGACCTTGCTGTAGCCTTTTTCAAGCGAATCCTCTGTATTAGCGGCTGGTGCTGCAGCTGTTTGGCTGCATGGCGCCACTAGCTACATGCAACGCTCTGGCAAGGAAACACGCATAATTGATGCTTCTGGGCTGCAGAGCAGCAAGAGTCACACATGCCAGGGCGCAGGTAGCCCTGAACAAGGGCCTGGACTTTGTGCCGCTGGACGGCGTGCTGCTGGAGCTCAGGCTGCCGCCCGAGGCGCTGGAGGTCCCCGTGCCGCGCTGCCTGCTGGAAGCGCGCGCCTCGGTGCGCCACAGGCCCCCGTGCAGCCTGCACCCTCGCCCTGCCCCGCACACCCACCAGCCCAATGGCGAGACCCATCTTGCACAGGCCCCGGACCTGTGTCCGGCAGCCAGGCTTGCTACCGGACCTGAAGAGCTGCAGGCATGCAGGGCTTTGCTGCGCCATCACGACCAGCCTACAAGCTGTGTCGGCGCATGCCCAGGCTGAGGGCGCCCGCGCCCCGAGCGCGCAGGAGCTGCAGGCGCGCGGGGCGCTGCTGGTGCGCGTGCAGGAGCAGTACGGCGTGGCCGCGGGCGCCGCCGGCCGCGGCGGGGACGGCCTGGCCGCGGGGCCGCCGCTGCCGATGGCCGAGGCACTGGCGGTCGTCGTCGCCAACGAGCGCGGGCGGCAGGGCCGCGCAAGCTTCAATGCGCTGCGCGCCGCGCGCGCCGCGCGGCTGCGCAACCAGCGGCGGGCGGCGTCCGGCGCGGCGCGCGCCCTTGTCCATGGCCGCGGGTCGTGGCCTCCAGTGTGCTGCGCAGGCAGCGCGGGTAGAGACGCAAGTCGAGCTGGGGCGGCGTGGAGCATGGCAGGCGCCTGACATCTGTGCAGGCATGCAGATGCCGCGATACCATGGGCACTACAGTGCATGCGAGGCTGCAACCCGCATGTAAGTTGCCCGCGCCCCCCTTCAAGCATAACGCCCGTTGGGCGCAATGCACCACACGCAGGCACTGGCATGCGGCTGTATGATTTGATGCTGATACTGCTGTGACCAATGAGCAACCGTGCGGGGGGCTCACACCCATTCACTGCGTTCGGGGCGCCAGGCGGGGACAGACAGCGACGCGGCCACCCGCATCCAGGCGTGCGCGCGTGGCATAAACTGGCGGGCGCGGACGCGCGCGCATGCAAATTGCGAGCTTGTGTTCCTGGGCATGCGCGAGCGGGTGCGCGCCCGGTTGCCCCTGACCCAAGCAGACACGAAGAAGTTCGCCAAACCCTGGCCTGGGTGCTGACGCTCGGCGCAGCTGAGCGGGACCACCAAATGAACTGCTGGGAACCGGCGCGCTGCTGTCATCAAGGGCATCATGGCGCTGGGCGCGCTAGGCGCCGTGCGCTGGCACAATCGCGCGGCGCTTTGCGTGGGCGCGCAGGAGACGCGCGGCGATGCGGAGCCGTGCGCCGTCGCGGCGCGCAACGCGGCGCGGCGTAAGGCCGCGCAGGCGGACGCGGCGGGCGCGCTGGAGCGCGAGCTGGCGGTGCAGGCGGCGCAGGTCGCCGACTTTGAGGGCCCGGACATGCGGGAGGCCATCCAGGACCGGGTGCGGCCTCTTGCGGGGTGCGGGCGGCGGCAAGACCTGCCGGCAGGCCCTGGGCTGTGCTAGGGCATGACAGCCATGATGTGATGAACATGACTGAGGTGGTGAAGCTTTGATTGCTGGACGCGTGCGACGTGTGTGCGCGTTCATGAGCAGTGCACCTGCCGTGCGATAACTGAGAGAGGCGCTCGCCCCTCGCATGCACACTCAGCTGCGCAAGCTTTCGGGCGCGGCGGGCGGCACGGGCCTGTACGGCCCTGACAGCGCGGGGCACCACCAAGCCAGCGCGCCATCATGCCGAATCGCCGCATGCAGGAAGGCGGAACAAATTGCACGCCCGCCGTCCATGCATCATGCGCCTGGACCTGCGGCATGCACTGAAGCCTGCCAGGGCGCGCGCAGGTGAACGAGTGGTTCGTCAAGAACAGGGACCCGCTGACGGGCGCCTTCCCGGACTTCCCGACCATGGAGGCGGGCGGCTCGCGCGCAATCATGCCGCCGGCACTGCAGCCGTCGCTGCCGCCTCGCCCGCCGCCTCAACAGCAGTCTGCCACTCCGCCTGGAAGCAAAGCCAAGGCAGCAGCCAAGGCGACAGCCGCCCCAGGCAAGCCCAGATGAGCAGCAGTTACGAGCGTGCATTCATGCCATGGTACATGAGACCTTCGTCTATCAAATTGATTGCAAGTCACGCATATGTGAGGCCCCACGGCCTGTGCAGATAGCTGTCAGCTCTGTATCACAGTTATGGCTGCGCTATTAGTTGTGCATCCAGCTCGACTGTACCTGGCTGCAGTCATAGCAGCGCGGCTTAACCCCTACCTGCCTTTCAAGCTTGCCGCACCACGCGCAGGGAAGCCGCCGTCTGCGGGCAAGCCGCCTGCTGGCAAGGCAGGCAAGCCCGGCGGCAAGGCGGGCAGCGTGGCAGAGGCGCCTCCGCTGGGCGAGGCCGCTGGCCCGCCGCGCGCATGCGTGGGGGACTTGGAGGCCGCTGCCGCGCTGTGGGCGCAGCGCTGGGCCGAGCGCGCGGAGCCCCTGACCTGCGCGGCAGCGGTGCTGGCCCCTGAGAGGCTGGCGTACTTGAGCTGATGTGTCTGGGTGTTGTGGCGCGCGTGCGTGACGTCTGAGCCCCATGCACAGCATGTGTTGCGCTACATGCCTGCGTAGATGCCATAGTAAGCGCAAAGTAGGGTGGCAGGGGCCCGCTGGGCATGGCATGGCACGCGTCCCCGCATGCGCATGCATGCGCGCCACCTTGTGGGATGTTGGGACACGCCAGAGGCGCTCTCGGCTCCTGCTCGACCCGGACACTGGGCAGGCTCGCGCCACGGCCTCCCAGGCGCCCGGCGCACGCAGGCGCGGCCGGACTTGGAGCTGCTGCGGGAGGGCGTGCGGCCGCTCGTCTTTGAGGGCGTGCGGCGGACGGCCGACGCGGACATGCGCACGCTGCTCGCCAACCTGCAGGTGCAGCCTGCTCGCTGCCTGGGCACGCTTCCACGGAGAGGCCTCAGCGCCGTGTCAGCGCACGCATGGCTGATAAAGCGTGTCAGTGCTCATGCCCGCCCGCATGCCGCGCAGGCCCTGGCCCGCACGCTGCCAGCTTGCGCGCCCACGCCGTCCAGCTTGCCGCGGGGCGGCTGTGGCATGCGCCGGGCGCCGCGCGCGCAGGCGATGATGGAAGCGGAGCGGGCGGCGCGCGGGCGCAAGAAGAAGAAGAAGGGCGCGGCCGTGGCCAAGCCCAAGGGCAAGCAGCCCAGGTCCGCGGCGCGCGGCTCGGCCAAGGGGCCCAAGGGCGCCAAGAGGCGCAAGGACCCCACGGCGCGCGCTGGGCGGCGCCGCGCCCCCCTGCCAGCTAGCGTGCAGTCCTGCCTGTGAGCTTGTTACCCTGCCAAGCTGCTTCCCAGATGCCTGGCAACGGCGCACAACTAGATGCGCGATGCGCTTGCATGTCAGGAGGACGCAAGCAGGTAAGTCAAGCTACGCAAGCAGGTGCATCAAGCAGTGTGGGGTTCAGGGTTAGGGGGTTGTGCTGCGCGCAGGCCGAGCGCAGCGTGGAGTCGCTGTTTACGGAGCTCGCCAGCACCGGCCTGGTCGCGCGGGTGCCGCCCGGCGCGGCGCTCAGCGGCCACCTCGGCGGCTGCCACCTCGCGGGCGGCGCGCTGGCGCGCGCGGGCGCCGACCCGGGCGCCTCGCCGCAGCAGCTGCGCGGCGCGCTCGCCGAGTTCTGTGCGCTGCCGCTGCTCAGCGCCGCCGTCGCGGCCAGGCGCGTTGCAGCGCCGCCCTCGCGCCGCGCGCCTGCGAAGCTGCGGGGCGCGGCCGTGAAGCAGGAGCAGCGATGTGGCCTAGGGCGCTATGGGAGGCATGCAAACGCTGCTGCACAAAGCGCGCATGCTGTCGGGGCAGGGCCCTGAGCAAGTGCGGCGCGAGCGCGCCAGGGCGCCCGCGGTGCGCGCGGTGCTGCTGTATGGCGCGCCGCGGACGGGCAAGTCGGCGCTGGTGCGCGCGGTGGCCGCGGAGGCGGGTGCGGCGCTGTTTGACCTGAGCCCGCGCGCCACCGACGGCAAGTACCCGGGCAAGGCCGCGGCGCTCATGATCCACATGGTGCGCGAGGCGCGCGCGCGGGCGCGCGCCGCCTGCAGAGGCTGGCGAAGGAGCTGCCCTGCAGGTCATATGGGTCACATCGCTGCCCTGGAAATGCCTCGCTCGCGCAGTGGTGCCAGGCTGGGCGCGCAGGCTTGCGTGGGCCTTGACCGTTGTGACAGACTGGCGTGTGCGCGGTGCTGGGACGCGACGGCGTGCCGGCATGCGGCCGCAGGTGTTCAAGGTGGCCAAGGCGCTGGCGCCGTCCGTGATCTACATTGATGAGGTGGAGACGGTGCGCGCGCTGCGCGGCCGCGCACCGCCGCATGCACACCCGGCTGCTGAGGCCCAGCGCGCGCTGCCGGGGCACACCATGATAGTCTACCCAACTATACCCTAGTCCTGCCCGCAGCGCGCGAGCCGCGCGCGCGCGGCCTGCGCCAGGTGTTCATCATGGACAAGAAGAAGGCGCGCGGCTATGGCGGCATCGAGCCCTTCAGCCGCATCCGCAAGGAGCTCGTCAAGGAGGTGCGCGGCCGGCCGCGCCCGCACGCATGCCCGCGCCTGTGCGAGCTCGGCAGCGCGGAGGTGCGCTTCCCGGAGCAGGGCATGCCAAACGTGTAGGGGAGGCGTCCCGGGCGCGCGTGGGCAGCGCGAGCGGGCCTGCGTAGGCTGGCGGCCGCGCGAGCGAGGGCATGCGCCCCAGGGCCAGGCCGGACGCAGGCCCATGCAGCTGCGAGCGCGCGTGCCGGCGCAGGTGCGCGCGCTAGCGCCGTCCGACCGCGTCCTGGTGCTCGGCTGCAGCGCGGAGCCGCACGCGGCGGTGAAAAAGGACGCCGCGGCGCTGCTGGCGCTGTTCGACAAGCACATCCTGGTGCCGCTGCCGGACTACGCCGCGCGCCGGGCGCGCCACGCCGGGCGCCTTGCAGAGATACCAAGGGTGATCGACCGGCGGCACCCGCCTCCGCATGCACGCACGGCTTGGTGCATTGCGCACTTGCGCGCGCGCGCGCCACGGCCAGCGCCAGCCGCCGCGCCTGTGGCTCCTTAGTACATCATCCTGCCAGCGGAGCACATGCAGCCGGGTTGAGCGTGGTGGCCGCGGACCATCGTGGCGTGCACCGTCAGTCACTCAAGCCATGTCCGCTGCAGGAGCTGTGGCCAGGCCTGGTCGAGCGGCACGGCGGCCACTTGACGCCCGAGTTTGACCTGTCCACGCTGGCGTCCCTGTCGGAGGGCTATGCGTCAGGCACCATCGAGCAGGCGCGCGCGACGCATCATCCATCCGAGCTTTTGAGCACGCTGTGCTCCATAAGCGGTGCGGAGGCTGGCATTGAGTCAGAGATACAGACAGTGAGAGAGAAAGGGAGAGGGCGTGCAGAGAGAGAGCTTGCGCGGCCTGTCAGGGCAGGGCGCGCGCACAGGTGGTGCGGAGCTGGGTGACGCCGCGGCGCGTCGCGCGCATGGCGGCGCAGCCGCTTGCGCTAGACGAGGCCGTGGCCTGGCTGGCATGCGCCGCGCCCACGCCGCCGGAGCTCATCGCGGCATTGGCCGGCGCGCGCCCGGCCCCGGCATCAGGCATGGGTGTTCGGCATTGCCAGGCCCGTAGCGGGGCCAGCCGTCCGGCATGCTTGTTCGGTTCTAGCTGGCGCCGCCTGCGCCTTCGGAGCGCCCTGGCGCCTGCCTACCCCGGGCATGAACTGCCTGCTGCCCACCGGCACAAGGTGGGTGCCCAGCGGCGCTGCCCTGACGCTGCAGGGTTCCGCGACACCACGCCGGCGTATGCCGCGCTACTTGAAGCTGCGCGCGCGGATGCCGGCACGGCGGCGGAGGCCGCCGGCGCGGGCGACAGGGCGCAAAAGGGCGCGCCCGCGGCCAAAAAGGTGACCACTGGCAAGAAGTGAGCTACGTCGGCGGCAGCTAGGCAAGACGCGGCGCCGGGCGCGCCTGCCCAATCTGAGGCAGGCATGCACGCCGCGTTGGTGGGTCCTCGAGCTCTTCATTGCAGCGCTGGTCACCCACATGGTTTGGGACGTCGAGGTGCCTTCCACGGACTGCTGTTGCAGCCATGTGGTCTGCGAATCTTCCTTTTTGAGTAAATCATGTCAAACCTTCGCTCAAGAATTGTCCTTGACATGGAGCCAGTGCTAAAAGCGTGACTTCCTGTACATGCTGGCATGGCTTGTTACACGTGCCTGACAGATGCGCCCCTGCAAACATGCCTGGCAGCGACCACTCACATGGTGACGACCCAGGAAGCGGCACTGTGGGCAGCTGACCAGCGGCCCGGTCTGTCACCCCAGCAATGCCCTTCGACACCCTCACCAGGATGAAAAGCCTCCATCCTTGCATAGCGTAACCCCCAGACGCGCAGCCTCTGCCCGCGCAGCCGGTCGGGCTGCCAGCCCTCCCAGCACGCAGGCGCTCAGGCGGCCTCGCGCCGCGCGGCCTCCTGCGTGAGCTCCTCCTCGCGCAGGCGCGGCGTGGCCTAGCTGTTGGGTCATAGTTAGGGTTACACGGCCATGCGCTGCGCGGCCTCGCGCGCGAGCTCCTTCTCGCGCAGGCGCGACTTGGCCTGGCTCTTGGGGCCCATGATGCCGCCGCCCCAGCTGACGCGCGTGGCGTCCTTGAACATGTGGTTGGCGCTCTCCACCACCTTCTCCATCTCGCGCTTGTCCTCCGCCTTGACGCTGACCAGCGCCAGCACCGCCGACGTCTTCTTGTGCACCACCTGCCCCAGCCGCGCCTTGCCCTGCCGGCGCGCCGCGCGCCGTCAGCGCCCGCCCGGCCACAGCCGCCGCCTCGCCCCCGACCGACTGAGCCCAGCTGAGCCATTTGCGCAGTTTCTACGCGACATTTCTGCAGGCTCGCGCTGAACGGGCGCTCCCCAAGACAGCGACCCTCAGACATCTGTTCAGGCTGGCGTGCCCAGGGCCATCCCATGACTCTTATCACCAGGATGCTCGCCGTGCAAATAGACAAAGTCGCGGCCACCGCGCCACAGCGCGACGCCACCTCACGCAAGTGACCCCCGGCCCGGCGCGGGCGCGGCCGCGCCTTGACGATGACGTATGGCACGTTCATCTTCTTGCACAGCGCGGGCAGCCAGACGACCAGCTCGATGGGGTCCACGTCGTGCGCGATGATGACCAGCGACGCCTTCCCCGTCTCCACCAGGTGCGTCACGTGGTTGAGCCCGAACTTGACCACCAGCGGCTTCTTCTTGTCCGCCTCGCCGCCGCCCGCGCGCGTCTCGGCCTGCGCGGCGCGCGAGCGCGCTCAGGGGTGCGCGCGCAGGCGCCGCCCGCTCCCCCCGCCACGGCAGCATGTTCGCAGCGGGCGCTGCCGCTTGCGCGCTCCGGCGCCCACAAAGCACCGACTCCGCCCGGCGTCCACGGGCACAGATCAGCATAGCCCCCAGTCACGCTCGCACGAGCGTGCATGCACCGGCAGTGCGCACTTATATGAGCGCACTCCGTCACTTGCTGCAATGCCTCCAGCAAGCCGCTGCGACAAACAGACATGCACAGCGCGCGAAGGCCGGTCAGCGCCGCACCTCCTTCAGCAGCCGCGCCTTCTTGGCGGCCTTATCCTCAGGCCGGTACTTGAGCAGCAGCTTGAAGAGCGTGGCCGCCAGGTTCTTGTCCACGGCCTTGGTGAACCGGTTCAGCGCCGGCGGCACCTGCGACCACACACCGCCTGCTTCCACACAGGTCTGCTACGAGCAAGGGCCGTGCACGAGGCCTGTGGCGCGGCACGCTTGAGGCACGCCCGAAGCACCTGCATGGCTGCGACAGCAGTCCTCGCAGTGTGCAGGCCGACTCAGTCATGCAGCAGGCGTGAGATACAGCAGACGAGTCACGACGCACAGGAGCAGGCTCAGCAGAGAGCGCGCACCTTCAGCCGCTGGTTGAGCACCCGCCGCTGCCGCTGCAGCCGCACGTACTTGGGCCACTTTACGTAGCGGGAGAGGTCATGCTTGGGCGGCGGAGCGCCGCCCACGCCGAATGTCTTTGGCCGCTTCTCAAACAGGGGGTTGACGGGCTTCGCCGGGGCCGCCTGCTTGCGCACAGCGGACGGCGCGGCCGCCACGCGCTTCTTCGGCGCCTGCCGCCAGCGCGCGCTACCGCGTCAGGCCCCGCCATGCTGCCAGGCTACGCGCCCTCATCGACCGTGCGCTCGCACGCCACTCGCGGCGCCACCGCCGCGCTCCCTTCCCACACATACGTGCATCGGCAGGTTTAGTGGTGAGTGCGCTACGTGGAGCCAAGGAGTGCAGGCTTGTAACACGCCGCATCAGCAGGTCAGCGCAAATCAATCGCAAATCTCCTCCACTACTGCCAGACTCCGCTGCAACTGCATACATCGAGGCTTGCGCGCAGCGGGGAACCTGAATAACAAGAGCGTGCGCGCACCATCTCCCCCTGGCCTGAAGGCACCGCTCTCCCTCTGAAGGCACTGATGAGCGCCGAGGCGGCTACGACCTCGAGGGTTGCCTGGCGCGGGGCCTTTTTTGGCTGAAAAAGAGTGCGAGGAGGAAACGGGCCAAGCAGAGCTCAGACGAGGACGCAGACCGGCTAGTACGACCTTGTGTGCTTGCCTGTGCTGCTGCGGACGCCGCCTGATAGTAGCAGCCGCTCAGCCTGCATTGACCGCAGCAGATCGCGGCGCTGCCGCTCTTGGTGCTCTAGCGCTCGCTCTGCAGCAAAAGTGCGACAGCGCTGTTTGCCAAAACAAAACAAAATGTTTCGGCAGGGCACTGGCGACCTTGCAGCAGTTAACGCACCGTCTGCCCTGGGCCCGCAGTGGTGCGCAAGAAGAAAAAGAAGGAGGAGGTGAAGCCCTGGTGCTTTTACTGCGACCGCAAGTTTGCGGACGAGGCCACGCTCATCCAGCACCAGAAGGCCAAGCACTTCAAGTGCACGCACTGCCACAAGCGCCTCTCCAGCGCGTCCGGCCTGCGCGTGCACTGCCACCAGGTGCACCGCTTCGTCATCCAGAAGTGCGCCCCTGCGCGCCCGCTGCCGTCCGTGTCCCGTGCGGGGGTGTGCAGGGGTTGTGCGGGGGTGTGCGGGGGTGTGCACGCTTGCTCCCATGTCGCAGTTGCTCACGCGCAGCGCCCGCGCTGCAGAGTGCCGTCGGCCAAGGCCGGCCGCGAGAGCATCGACTTGGAGATCTTCGGCATGGCGGGCATCCCTGAGGGCGCGACGCCAGGCAACCCACTGCTAGACGGTAGGTTTGACGGTATGCAGCAGCGCTTGTGCTGAACCACAGACTGGTGCAGCTGTTTATGCTTTGGTTCGTGCAGGCACTGAGGAGGACGAGGGCGGCGCGCCTCAGCAGGCCCCACAGGCTGCGGCGCCAGCAGTGGTGCCGCCAGCGGTGGTGGCGCCAGCGGTGGTGGCGCCGCAGCAGGCGCCCGGGCCGGTGCGCTTCCAGTTCGCCGCGCCGGCGAACAGCGCGGCGGCTGTGGCGCCGCCAGCCACGCTGCCTGCCCTTGGGTGCGCAGGCCCGCTGCCGCCAGCCACTTGCCGTAGCCCCGGCAGCTGCAGTGCACATGCGGCTGCATGTGTCTCACACTAATACAAGGGATGGTGGCTGTGTCTCCCTGTGCTTGTGGCCATGCCGCACGCGGCGCCTGCGCCTGCACCTCGCTCAGCGGGTGCAGGCGCGCAGGCCGCCAGCGGGCCCAGCGCCGTACGGCTTCCCGGGGCAGCCCATGTACGGCATGCCGCCGCCGGGCAGCGCGCCGCCAGGCTTCCCGCCGCACCCGGGCATGCTGGGCCCGCCGCCCATGCGCCCGCCGCCGTTTGGCATGCCGTTTGGGCCGCCAGGCGGCGCGCCGCCGTTCGGCATGCCCATGCCGCACCCGGGCATGGTGATGCCTGGGGCGCCGCCGCCCGGCGTGCTGTCCGCCGGGGTGCCGGGCGGGCCCGCGCCAGCCATGGCCCAGGGCGGCATGCTGCCCGAGCGGGGGCCCGCGGCGGGGCACCCGGGCGGGCCGCAGGGCGCCATGCAGCCGCTCTTCCCGATTGGCGCGGCCGCCGGCCAGCCCGGCGGCGTGCCCGTCGGGGCGCCCAGCGCGCCCGCGCCGGGAGCGCCGGGCGGCGGAGCAGCGGCAGCGCCGCCGCAAAACCAGCTTTTCCCTATAGGTGCCGCCCGCCGCCTGCCGTTCGTGTCATGGTGGCAGCGTTGCGCATGGGCCAGAGCATAGTGGGTTGGGGGAGTCAAAGAGCTGCACTTCTGGCCAGGCCTGTACCACACGCACAAAGAGGCCTTGGCTGTGCAGCTTGGCACCTGCGCTCATAGCCAAATGTGTGCGAGCGCGGAGGGCGCCGTCGGCCTGCTTGCTGGGGCTGTAGCTCAGTATGTGCAGTGGCGTAAGCTCCCGATGCGAGGGTGTGCAAGGGGGCGTGCTTCACGGACCACACATGGCACCAGGCTGTACGGGGCAAGAGGCGCATGCACACGGCATGCGTAAGCATGGCGTGAGGCTGGGAGCGCAGGCACTGCCGGCCTGGCTGCGCCTGGGGCGAACGCGGCGGGCGTGGGCGCGGGTCCGCCGCAAACGGCGCCTGCTGCACAGCCGGCGGCGGCGGCGGTAAACCTGATCTGGGGCCAGGACGACACGTCGATGGTGCGGCTGCGGCCGTCGCTGTCTTGTCTGGGCCCTGCGCTGGGCCGCTGCAGTGCCTGAGTGTGGACAGCCGCGCACTCCAGTTGCGCCTAGCGCTTGAGGGTGCTCACTGCGGAGCGGGGTCCCTGCGCAGGAGGAGAGCCGGGCGCAGCTGCCAAAGTATGCGCGCTATGCTGCCCGTCCCAGCGCCCCGCCGCAGCCGCAGCTGCCGTCGCAGCCGCAGAACCTGGCATACCAGGTGTGGGCCCATGTGCCATGCGGCTCTGCGTCGTTCACGTACCCACATGTGGTGCAGACAGGCTGACTGTTGTCGGCTGTGCGGCAGGGCGGGTACACGTCGGGCATGCCGCCAGGCATGCCGCCGAGCATGCCGCCGGGCATGCCTGGGTGGCCGGGCAGTGTACCTGGCCAGGTGCTATAAAGTGGCGTCAGGCGTTGGAGTGTGTACTGCTAGGGGTCGACCGAGGACCAGCAAGGGTCGTGCTGTGCGGCCATGACAGAGCATGGCAGGTTGAAAGGCATGAACAGGCTTCAACTCCAGGCTTACCAGCGTGGCTTACATGGCCGAACCAATGTCCAATTCCTAGCGCTGGCAATTGTGCAGGTACTACATTTTAAGGGCCTACAGACATTTGTTAGTACCTGCCCTACATATTTAGCAGGGCGAGATGGGTGTCCCTCGTGAGCACTCTGATGCAGAGCGGGGCTCCAGCGCCGCCCATAGCTACACTTAAGACACCCTTGAGCCCTGACAGACCAGCAGCAGTGTTCAGGATGGCCAGTGATGCCGCAGATACCGTGCCGCTGCTCGAAGCAGGTACCCTCCTGCAGCTGAAACGAAGGCTGTGAGGCTGTGTGCTGTTGCCTGTGCTAGGTGGCATTTTGCTTCCACGAGATTGCAGTTACGCTGACGACTGGCTGCGCTGCGCGGCTGTATAGGCTCCCAACACAGTGTGAGCCGCGCAGAGGCTATGCCGCGCTCGCCGTCGTGCATGCTCGCAGACAAGTTTCACGAGAAAGCAGAGGAGTCGTCAAAGGCGTGTGTCTGGCACACCCGGCAAGTGGAAGTGGAGCTCATGTCGCAGCATCCGAGCAGTGAGAACACACTGCACACGCGTTGCGCAGGTTCAGCGAAAACTCATCTTTGCTTTGGTGCTCGCTCTGATTTTCATGGTTGTGGAGGTCGTCGGTGGATACTGGGCCAACAGGTGCGCAGCTCTGGCTGCGCTTTGAAACTGGCTGCACGCTGTGTCGAGTGAGAGCGGCGGCGTACTGAATGTCTGTTGCGGCCGCAGTCTGGCCATCCTGACGGACGCGGCACACCTTCTGTCTGACGTGAGCGGCTTTGCTGTGGCGATCTTCGCGGGCGTGGTCGCTGCTAAGAAGAGCAGCAGCACGCACACCTTCGGGTGCGGCTTGCGCCCGGCAGGGGTGTCACAGGGTCTATGCAAACCTCAGAGCGGTGCTCCCGCCTCACTGCAGCAGGCAGGTCTGCCTGTTGACACACTGAGCCACTGCTGACCTGCGCGCCTCTCTGTTCGTGGCTGCCTGGCATGTTTGAGAGCCGCAGGCCGCTGCGCTTGCTTGGACTGCCAGCTCCTGTGGCCGGTCCCTCGCGTGTGTCAGCCTGGCACAGGCGCATGCCGCGCGCAGCGCACGCTGCCTGCAATGCGTTTCGTGGTCTGCCTTGGGGCTCGTGGGGGCAATGAGCTCACCCTCGAGGTTTTGAGGCGGGGCTGGGCGGGCGCGCTGCTGCAGTGTGGCAAGCGCTTAAGGGCCAGGGGAGGGAGGCCCAAGGCGTGCAGCTGCTGACAGCAGCTCATCGTATGGGGCGCAGGTACCACAGGATCGAGGTGCTGGGCGCGCTGGCGAGCGTGCTGAGCACGTGGCTGGTGACGGGCATCCTGGTCGTGGAGGCCGTAGACCGCGTCCGCAACCCAGTGCCCGTCGACGGCAGACGTGCGCGCCCCGGCAACACCGGCGTAGAGCCTGGCCTCTCCACTGTCGTGCAACCCCTGCGATGCCGTACTGCCGCAGCGCGTGTGGCTTGCTGGGTACTCTGCGGCCCGGCTGCTTTGAGCACATGCGCAAGCCGGCGCGCCGCGCAGTGATGTTCTTCCTCGCGCTGGCGGGCGTGCTCATCAACGTGCTCATCTTTGTGATCCTGGGCGAGCACGGCCACAGCCACGCCGGGCACGACCACGGGCACGGGCACAGCCATGGCGCGCACGACCATGGCCATGGCCACGGCGCGCACGCGCATTCGCATGGCGGCAACGGCGGGGCGGCGCACGCGCACGCGCCGCACGCGCACGCCGGCAACGACCGCGGCGGCCGCGGCGGCCATGGCCATGCGCACGGCGGCGGCGGCTGCGGGGACGGGCACGCGCACGGCGCTGAGGCGCGCGCCCACACCCGGCTGTGTGCGCTGGACGTCCTGGCGCCCAGGCCCCATGCTGGGCGTAGTGGCCATGGCTTTGTCTGCGACGGCAAGTGGGTGCTTGGCCAGCCTGAATGTGCTGCAGGTGGGCAGCAACCGTGTGCTGGCCATGACTTGGGGCGCTGAGCGCTGCGCAGGGCGACGTGGAGGCGGGCCACGGGGCTGCCGGTGGTACGCCGGCCGCAGCGGACGCCAAGAACATCAACCTGCGGTGAGCCTGCTGGCTGGCCGGCCCGCCTTGCCTGGCCGCGCGCTGCCGCAGTCAGAGCACAGGAGGTGCCGGCGGTGTGTGTCCGAGGCTGCTCGAGTGCGCGTCTGTGGGCATGCGTACAGGGCCTGCAGGGCTTGGGCCAGCCGCTGGCTGGAGGCACCAGAGCGCATGTACAGCGTCTGCGCAGCAGAGTGCAGCAACTGGGGGCGCGCCGCAGGGGCGCCATGCTGCACGTGGCGGGCGACCTGGTGCAGAGCCTGGGCGTGGCGCTGGCGGGGGCGCTGATCTGGTGGAAGCAGGCGCGCGCGCTCCCCGGCCGCGCTGTGCGGGGGGCACGTCAGGTTCCGTGGGTGGGGGGCAGAGCGCACAGGGAGCGCCTGTGAGCAGTTTCGGTTGCAGGTCATGTCAGGGCGCGACGGCGCGTTTCATGGCTTGTCTCGGTTGCCCGGAGCGCTGCACGCGCGCTGCGCCCGGGCTGGGCTGCCAAGTGCCGTCGTCGCCGAGCTGCGCCTCAGCTCGGCTGTTGCGCGGGCCCTGCCGCCGACCAGGGCCTCCATCGTGTGCTGCGGCCCGACAGTGCTGTGAGGAGCTGAGTACAGAGCAGGCCGGGGCCGGTCTGTCCACGCTCCTCGTTTCCTCGGCGGGCGCGTCCAGGCACCAACACGGCCTGGCCGCAGGGCGACCCGCGGTGGGCGCTGGCAGACCCGGTCTGCACATTCCTGTTCGCGGTGCTGGTGCTGCTGACGACGCGCGCCATCCTGCGCGACATCAGCGACGTGCTCATGGAGCGCGTGCCGCGCGCGCACGACTCCGCCGCCATGGAGGCCGCCCTGCTGCGGGTGCGGCCCGCGAGCAGCGGCCCCGCCGCACCAGGCAGGAGAGCGGCATGCAGCACATGCGCGGGTGCAGGAGCGCGCCGCCGCTGCGCTCCCTAGGTGTGCACGCGGAGCGGCGCTGTGTGTCTAGCGGCTGCTTGCGGCGCGTCGCAGCCATGTGCCTGCACACGCGAGGCGAGACTACAGTGGATTGCGCTGGTATGTGCTATGCAGGGTCACGCTTTGACTGGTGATATGCAGTCCTCTGCTGCCTGCGCCGGCTGAGTGCAGGTCCTGCCTGTCACATACGATCTGCTTCTGCATGTGGGCGCGGGGTGCACTGCCGACCTCTTATCTTGCAACTCCTCGGTATGTGCTGGCAGCAGGCTGAGGGCGGGGCGGGCGGCAGGTGCCGGGCGTGGACCGCGTGAACGACCTGCACATCTGGGGCCTGAAGCCGGGCGTGGCGCTCCTGTCCGCGCACCTGGTCATCGCCGGCGGCGCAGACTCGTGCGCCGCGCTGTCCGGCGCGACCGCCGCGTGCGCCCGTTTGGGCATCGAGCACTCCACGCTGCAGCTGGCGCACGCCAACGGCACGCCCTGCTGCGACCCGCTGCCCCCGGCGCCGCCCGGCGCCGACGGCGCCCGGTAACAGCAGCGCAGCCTCCCTCGGCGTACCGGTCCCCCTGGCGACAGACCCCCCGGCCTGGCGCCGAGGCGCGGCGCCTGCTGCGTGCGGTGGCAGCTGGCGCACGCCAAGGCACGCCCTGCTGCCACCCGCTGCCCCCGGCGCCGCCCGGCGCGGACGTCGGATTATGAAAGCAGCCTCCCTCGGCGTGCCCGGCGCCCCTGAGCGACAGGTCCCTCAGCCTGGCGCCTCAGCCCCGGCATGCAGCACCAGACTGACGGCACCGCATGCCGCGGCCGCTGTCTGGGGACAGACGGCAACGTATGGCAGGGCAGAAGCGGGACGGCGGGTAGGGCACAAGGGAGGGCGACAGGGCGTGGACGGCACTCTGCTAGGTAGGAAAGCTGCATGCTGGGAGCTCTTTTCGGGTTCTCTAGGTGATCTGTAGCTGCTGCATGTCCCAGGAAACCCTGGGGACGCTGTGTGCTTGTCTGCGGTGTGTCTGATGTAGGTACAGAATGAACGTTACACACCCGCTGCGCAAGCTAGGTCGGAGTCATTCGCAGGCCTGTAGCTTTAAACATGCTGACGCCAATGTGTACTTGTGTGTTGCCATTGCCGCCCTCGCAGCATCTTTCTCATAAGGGATTCCAGTAGTGCGCTGTCTCCCTTCATGCATTTCACCGCATTTAACCGAACCGGGAAGGCTATTGGGCGACAGGAAGCCAGTCAACTAACCCTGTGTCCGCCATAAGAGCTCAAAACTCTTGCTGCAGGGTCTACAGCGCGAGTGCTTTGCCATAGCGTGTGAGCCTTTTAACACTGGGTTGCAGTGAGTCAGCATGCATGGTACACGGAGTCCCTCGCTACATCACACGCTCTTGATTTGCCACTAAAAGCAGACAAGCTGAACCGGAGTACCAGAGGCACGCCAGCAACAGGACTAAAACCTGGCCAAAACTTGGCACTGAAAGTGCATTTATGCCCACACCCCGGTCCACAGTGTGCGTATAACCAACACATAGCCCCAACACAAGTTCTTACCACAGGCCATTCACACCCAGGCTGATGTTTGCCCCAGGCGACAGGCACGCAGCAGTGTGCAAGACGCGCACGCGATCAGCAAAACCCGCCACGCCTGGGACCCTGCGACTCCCAAGGTGTAATCCTCTTAGCACCACTGCAATTCCAACACAGCCGCGCGCTCACTCCTCCTCCTCCTGCTCGCGCGCGGCGGCGGCGCGCGGCGTCTCCGCCGCCGGCGCGTCCTCCGCCTCGGGCAGCGGCTCCTCTGTGTAGTTCTCCTCCTGGAACGCGTCCTCGGGCACGCTGCGCGCGCCCCGGGCCCCGCAGCTTTCAGTGCCACCCAGGCTCAGCCCAGAGTAAGTCTGCAGCTTCTGCCTCCATATGCACATGGCGCCCCCGTTCCCACCACCCACACAGCGAATGAGCCCTGCGCGTGCACACACAGACCCAACGCGCTATCGCCGATGATGCGCTCGTCCCCTGCTGGGGCCGCACGACAAGGGTAGCGCGCGCCTGTACAGGCGCAGCAGCGGCTTGTTGGGGTCCTTGACGATGAGGTACTTGCCGTCGCCCATGCCCATGGCCAGGTCCACCAGCGCGCGCACGATGCCCCAGCAGTTGTCCATGCTCAGGTTGATCTGCGCCGCAAAGTCCTTGGGCTTGCACACCTGCGCGCGCCGCGCGCGCCCATCAGCCCCGGCACACGGAGCGCGGCCCGGCGCCGCCGGGGGCGCAGCTGCCTGAACGCGCGAAAGGCAGCTCACTTAGTCCCAGCCTCGCCTCTGCTGCGTCACACAGGGCGACTCCTCAGCCCTTTGGTGAGGCAGCCGCGCAGAGCCGCAGCTAGGCGAGTTCCCCGCCAGCACTGACTCGCCACCGTGCCTACCACACGCAGGGGCTCTGTGCAGCCCCAGGTCCGGCGGCCGCCTGGATGCAGGGGCCGCGCCGGGCGCGTGGGCCCGCCAAGCGGTCGCGCGCGCCTGCGTGCCCAGGATGACGTGGTTCTTGTTGTCGCGCGGGTGGTTGCGCGACACGTAGCCCAGCTTGATCATGTCGGCGCCCGACACGAGAGCCGCGGCGGTCCACTTGGCCAGCTTGTTGGCGTTGTTTTTGAGCTCAGTCGCCAGCACCGCGCCGCGCTGGTTCTCCAGCTTCTGGCGCCAGTCCACGCCTGCGCCGACCGCGCGCGGCGCCCGCCTCGGCGCCGCTCGCGCACAAGCCAGCGCATACCCGTGCAGCCGTGCATGCAGGCGGTTGCGTGCAGGCGGCGCAGGACGTGAGCGGCCCCGTGCACAACGCTCAGCCAGGATGTAGCATCCTGTCAAAAGGGGGCTCTATGGGCAACAGGTGCGCCCTGATGACCTGCAAGTGCCACATAAATGTGTACCACAAAGGCCGGACGACGGCGCCGCACCGGTGATCTTGGGGTCGAACTCGTTGAGCGCCTTGATGGACAGCAGCAGCTCCTGGCCCTTGTACGTCATCAGGCCATCCAGCTCGCAGCGCACCACCAGCGCCAGGTCCTCGCCGATCTTGAACTTGCGATACCTGGGCCGCGCGCGAAAAAAGCGCGCGCGCCTCATGCACCGGCCCAAACCGCTCACCGTCCTCGCACGACTGCTCCCGAGCCGGGGCGAGCCAGGGTCAAAATGATGCATCATGAGCAACGGTGCCGTGACTATGCTGTCTGCCCCGCTGCTGGCACACACTGCAGCGCCAAGGGCACGCGGTTCGCGGCAGGAGACAGCGCCGGCAGCTGAGCAGCGCGCCGCGCATGACCGGCCCGACGGCGCGCCTGTAGGCCACGGACGCCAGCTGCTCGTTACTGTCCTCCTGGAAAGGGTTGGCCTCGTCGCCCATAAGGCCCTCCTGACCATGCAGCAGCACCTGCGCGCACCGCACCGGCACGCTGGACAGGGAGTGAGTGGGTATGCCTCCAGCAATGGCCTGGGTTTGGGGTCAGGGTCAGGGTAGGATTGCGCGCTCGCGCCTTGCGCCGGCCGCGGCGGCACGCAGGGGCGGACCGGGCGGCCGGGCCGGGCCGGGGCGCGCGCCTGCTGGCAGAAGTTCTGGTTGACGGCCGTGGCCTCCTGGCTGAGCTGCTGCACGCCGTTGAGCGCGTCGCGGTCCTCGGCGACCGCCTCCGGCGCCGTCTCGGCCGCCGTCAGCAGCTCCACCTCGCTGCCGTCGTGGCGGTCGAAGAAGAGCTGGCCGCCCGACCGCGTGGCGACCACGTCCCAGGAGTACACCGAGCGCGGCGCGCACATGAGCGTCGTCAGCAGCGCCTCGGTGATGAACACCTGCGCGGCGCCCTCGCCCGCCAGCCGCCTGCGCGGCCCGCGCGCGCGCGGCGTAACGGCCGCGCCCCCGCGGTGCGGCGCGGCGCGGCGCCGGCGACCCTAAGCCTGCAACACGGCAAACGCCGCGGGCCCCATTTTGTGATGCCTATGGCCATAGGAGCTGTGAACCTGCACAGCAGCCCATCACAGGCATGCGCCAATGGGACGCCATCACAGGTGCCCGGTGCGCCACGCGTGGCAACCTCTTTGCCTCCCTGCCCGTTCATCATGTCTAGGAGCGGCCCAACGCTCAAGAAGGCTACTACCAGAAGCCCTGGGAGCCGCGCGTCCGGGCATGAAGGGGGCGCGCGCTTGATGACGGGGTCCTCGCTGGTGGTGACGGAGCGGAACACGCGCTTGGTGCGCTGCAGCGGCCGCGGCTCCTTGGGCGTGACGCGGTCGAACGCCTTGTCGTAGTGCTTGGCCTCGCCGCAGAAGAGCAGGTCCTCGGCCGCCGGCGCGGCCGTGCTCAGCTTGGCCAGGCTGGCGAACGGGATCTGCTCCACCACCGCCCACTCCGGCCGGATGTCCACGCTGCACGTGTACACCGTTTGCTGCGCGCCGCCGCGCGCGTGCGCCCGGGTCAGCGGCCGCACGTGCGCCACGGCAATGTCAAGTCACGTGCCCCGGTCGTGCCAGCCGCGCGCGACCGCAGCAGCGAGCGTGCGGCGCACGCTTCGCATACAGCCGGTCCCGGCGGCCTGCATCAGCAGCCTCAACATTTGCAATCAGACCCTACTCCAACGAGCGCAGCGCCACTCTGCCCGGCCGCAGCCGGGCGCGACGCCGCAGGCAAGCCCCTGCCGCGCCCCCGCGGGGCAGCGGCCGTCATCCCGGCCCCGGTCGCGGGGGGCCCCCCGGGGGGCCGCACGCGCTGGTTGTCGCGGTGGAAGAACTGCGGCCGCTTCTGCTGCTGCTTGCGCGGCTGCCGGTCCTGGTGCGCGGGCGGCTCGCCGCGCTGGTCGCGCTGCTGCCGCTGCTGCTGGAAGCGGTTGGGCTGGAAGCGCCGCCCGCCCTGCTTGCGCTGCGTCGGCCGGCTGTCCACCAGGTGGAAGTTGTCCTCCTGCGGGCCGCGCGCTCTGCCCTTCAGGCCGGCCAGCTGGCAGCATATGGCCGGCGCGCCCGCTCGGTGCGGGCGTGTCAGTGCATGCGCAGTCTGTCCGCCTGCGACGCGCGCAGGTTTCCAGCCAATCGCAGCCCTGCCTAGCGCGGCGAGCAAGGCCGCGCCTCTTCATTGTGGAAGAAGTTGAACACCGCCACGCCCGGCACCTGGTTGGACTGGAAGCGGCCTGCGCGCGGCGAGCGCAGGCTCACACGCCAACGGCTGCACAGCCTGTTGCAGCGCCGTCCCTCTGGTATGCAGCGCCGCAGTCGCCGTGAGGTTGGCTCGGGGCGGCGCGCACTGCCATACTTGTTGAAGCCGCTCTGCGTGAAGTCTGATATGCGCCCGACCTTGTCGCCTTTGGTGTACGGCGCGTAGGGCACGCCCTCCAGCAGCTCGGGCACTGTCGTGGGGCCCCAGCCGTCTGGATTCTCCACAATCTCTGGAGTGGGGAACGGCGCTGGCATCGCTGCCCAGGTGCGAAAGCTCTGTTTTGCAAAATCTTAACAGATTTGGCAGGCTTACAAGCCGATCTCCTTCCACTCCACTTTTTTGACGATGCAGAAAACACTCATCAGGCGGCACGCACCCTGATAGGGCTGCTACAGTGTTGGGAGTTGAGGCAGTTACGCTGCTGCGTTCCACAAACTGCACCACTTCTGTTGCGCACTGAACGGCCCTCTCCATATTCCACACTGCTAGAAGCGTACTGACGTTGGCTGTCAGAACAGCAAAGACATGATATGTCTGACAGATTACACAAACTGGACATGCTCTCGTGCCGCTTAATTTATGTCTTGCATGCTGTCCAACTTGCACTCTGTGCAGCTCATGCGTTGAAGAAGCGCTCCGCGGCCTCCCGGGATATCCGGGCGATGTTCTTGGACAGCCCTGCACCAGGACCACCCTCAGGCTGCATCAACCTGGACATCTGGAAATCAGATGAAAAGGGCCCATCAGCTGCCTGGAGCATCTTCCAGCTCAGCCACAGTGAACCACTTTGCGGCGTCTGCATCCGCAGCGGCACATGGAGCCTGGCGGGCGTCCTCCGGCGTAGCTGCCACCTGCGGCGTGGCGCTTGCTCGCGCGCTGCAAGCATATGGCACCAAAAACAGCCACAAGGGCAGCTGACAGCCTGAAGGAGGAGGACCACCTCAACGATCGCATAGTGGTACTGTATGTGCCCGTCTGCAGTCCGCACAATTACGTCCGCGGCAGTGAACGGGTGGGGTTGTGCGAGAGGGCCGGCGTCCGCGCCGTTGCGCAGCACCAGGCCCGTCTCCTCTGCTGCCTCCCGCACAGCGCACTCCACCATGGTCTGCCAGCGCAGCGCGTTGTTAACCGCCTGGCGGCACAGCGGTGAGCGGGTGCTGTCAGGCAAGCCTTCACCTCGCCAAGCTCCAGGCTCCCGCCTGGGAACGACCACTTGCCCTTGTCAGGAGGCTTGCCGCGCTGAATGAGCACCACCTCAGGCGCAGCTCTCCCCTGACCGTTGGGGCTCAGCCGCAGGATCACGACGCCCACGCCGACCCGCGGCTCGTCCGGAGACTCCCTGCTCCTGCTCTCAGGCAGGCTGCCTGGTGGGGGTGTATGCAAGGGCTGGCCGACCTGCTGCATGCCCAGCCACCCACAGGACCAGCCACAGGACCGGGCTGCCCACTGGCCCCGCAGAAGAAGTGGCCTGTGCAGCATGGGCGCCTCTCCCAGCTTTGAAATTCCAGAGCAATCACTTTCGCAAACAGAAGTGGTCTCTGTACCTTGTGCTTGGCAGGGCTGTGCTTGGCAGGGCAGAAGGCGCTTGTTACAAGTCTTGTGCGCTGCCCGATCTGACAGGACACCCGATAGTTAACCCGAGCATTCTCGGGTGCGCTGTCCAGCGAGGTCGAGGTCTGCCTTCCACACAGGAAAAGCTCCCGCTCAGGAGCGGTGGCATGGGTAAGCTGTTGGCCCTCGTTGGGCAGCTGTTGCTCGCCTGCGCGTGTGCACACAGCGCCACGCCGCACCTGCAGACGCGTACCTCAGTCGCACCGACGCTCCTGTGGTCCTCGGGCGGCCAGTACTTTGCTGGGCCGGCGCATGACGGCGACAGAGTCGCATATGCGGTGCGAGCGCTGGCTTGCCCTGGCTTGATGCACGCGCCCTAGGGCGCGAGCGGTGTGTCTGGAGCGCAGACGTGGGGGCCTTGCCCGGACTGCTTTTTCTCCGTGTCCGCCCACAGCAGCACGCACCTGCCTGCTGCAGGGCTTGCTACTGCTTGCGTCACTGCAGGGCGCCCGCGTCACCTCGGCGCCCGCCTACACGGCGTGCTCTCCCTGGACCCCGTACAGATCCTGCCAGAGAGTAGGTGTCTGCACAGAGCGAAGAGCAGCGCGGTGCGCGTGGGTTGGCAGGAGGTGCCGGCGCGCGTCCTGATGGGGCCGCTGCTGAGCGAGCTGCTGGGCGCGCACGCCGCGGGCCACCCGCTGCTGGACGCGGGCGCGCTGCAGCAGGCGCCGCCGCAGCTCGTCGTCGTCGTCGTCGGCGACAAGGTGCGCTGCGCATCCCTTGCGGTCCCGCGCCTCCTGGACAGGGCGTGCCCGCCGGAGGCTGACCCGTGAGCTTGTCCCTCTGCAGTGTGTGCTGCGTGTCAACTAGCAGCGCCAGGGGCGGCGCTCGTGCTCTTGCAGCGCGCCAAGCTGGCCCCGGTATTCCGGCTGTGAAAGTCCCTGCGCGCTGTCGTCAGCGCAGCGCCGCGCGCGCAGCTGAGCGCGGAGGCGCTGGCGCGCGGCCGGGCGGCGCTTGAGCCCTTGCAGGCTGCGCTGGGCGATGCGGAGGCCCGCCTGTCCCTGCCCAACGTCGCGCACACGGTGCGCTCGTGCTGCACCGCTGCTGCTGCTTTCTTGTGGCTCACAGCTGCTGCGGGTCTGTGGTTTTAAGCATGCGCCCGAGGCCAGGCTGTGCGCCCGCGGTTTCTGAGTGGGCTGAAGCTGGTCAGTATTGGGGACTGTGTGCACCCATAAGCGCTAGCAGAGTGCTTCCTGATTCTGTGTCTCGGGCGTGAACGCGCGTTAAGGAGCGTGCACGTGTGCCTGCGCCACGCCTGGCGCTGTATGCTCGGCGGCAACCCTGTGCTGCCAGGGCACATGTCAGAACAGCAGCTGCTGCCATTACAACAAGCTCCGCCTCCCCTTAGCTTGACAGCCCCGCTTGCGCGCAGCCCGGCAGCAACCTGACGGCGCTGGCGCTGGAGGCCGCCGCCGGTCTGGGCGGGCGGGTACACACGCTGGGCGCCTGTGCGCCGGGCGCCGGCGCGGCGCCCGCGTCGGCGGGCGCGCTGCAGGCGCTGCTGGCGCACGCGCCGCAGGCGTCCGGCACCCAGGTGAGCGCCCGCCGCGCGGTGTGCTGCTGCTGCCGTGGGGTGCTGCTGGCCGGCGGGCAGGTGCACGCGCGTCTGCAGCGTCTGCACAGCATTCAGCCGGATGGGTGTCAGTGTGCGACGGCCTTTCTGGTCGTTGCGCGGGCCGGATGGCTGCATCCGGCCGACTCTTTCCTCTGTCCCGGTGAGCCCGGAACGATGCTTATCTGCACCAGCCTGGCCGGCGACGGTAAAGGGTGCGTGTGCGGGCACCGCGCCCTCACGCCGCGGCCGGCGGCGGCCGCGCAGGCGGTGGTGGTCTGCGCGGGCGCGACGGACGCCGCCCAGGAGGCAGCGCTCGTGGGCGGCCTGGCGGCGGCCGCGCGCGCCGACGGCCGCCGCAGCGTGTTCCTGTACGTCTCGCAGCCGCCTGCGCAGGCGCGGCCGCGCGCCGGGCCCCAGGGGATCCCCGACCGGGTTGCAGCGCGCTGGGACTAATGGAGCTGCGTTTTAGGGCGTTGTGTGCCAGCAGTGTCCGCGACTCGCGGCAGTCAGTCCTGCAGCCAGTCTGCCGGCAGGGAGTCAGGTGCACACCGGCGCCGCGCATGCTGTCACACCAGCCGTGCATTTGTGGGAGGACCTGCGTGTCGTCAAATGCGTGAAATGCAGGAGAAGGCATTGCTGGCCCGAAGAATTAAAGCCGCCGTGTCTTGTAAAAGGTGGGCGGCGTGCGCGCGCGCTCTCTGCTGTCCGCGCCCGGGCAGTCGTACGTGTGCGACGCCAAGTGCGAGACGCAGGCGCGCTCCCGCGGATGTAGCACGTGTGGCGAGGCGTGACGTGCATGCCCAGGGTTTCTGCTGCCGTCAGGCCTGTGCCGCGCAAGTCTGCAGTGCCTCAGGTTGCGCCGTAGGAGCTATGCATTTAAGCGGGTGCAGGTTGTAGCTGTGGTGCCATGGTCTGAAGCTGTTGTGTGGCCATTGTGAAAGGACACACTGAGGCTTATCTCAAGTCGGGGTTGGCGACGCGCGGCCTGCGCGCCGCAGGTCCGGCTGCTGGAGGCGCTGATCCTGTCTGTCACGCTGATCAGCGCGCTGCTGTCGGGCACGTGCATGCTGCACGCGCTGTGCACGCCCACGCGCTTCGAGGCGCCCAAGGGCGAGCGCGCGCACGGCGACAGCTGAGCGCGGGGCCGGCCTGCAGCCGCTAGCGGCTCGGCTCTCCCATGTTCCCTGCTGCTTCTGTTGCGAGTGCGCATGCGCTGCCTGAGGGCGTCGAGGGACGGCAGGACCCATTGCAGGGCGCCTTGTGCCAGCAGCATGTCAACCAGCGTTTCATCTGCCATACGTTTATTTTCACATTATGGGTGCGGTTCCAGGCCTGTGTGCTTGTCATGCACCTGATCTCCCAGGGGCCGCCATGGCCCCTGACAAGAAAGGACAGGAGTATGGCGTGGCAGCTCTTTGCAATCTCGTAGGGGCCGAGCCGCGTGTAATGTTGAGTGTGGTGAGGTTGCCAATGTAACGTGCAGGGGCGTTGTGCTAACGTCGTATGTGGATTGACATGCATGGGTCTGTCCTGGTTGCAGCCTCCTATCACAAAAGCAGTGGAACTACACACATCATATGTATTGACTGAGCCTGGAGCTGGACCATGCACACACTGGATAGAGGTCTGTAGGACAAGCGGTGAGCTCGTTGCTTGCGACCGAGGAATGAACTTGGCCGAGGTAACTCCGGCGCCAATGCAAGGGCTAGGGCAGCCTTTGTTCAGGGGAAGGAGTTGTTGAGCGGGCCGAGGGAAGAGAGGGGAACGACAGGCGCTTACACCCCACCCACGTGCTGCAATGTGGGCTGCGGGCCTGCGCGCATTGGCGCGCAGCGCTCGGCGATCCCATAATGTGGAGCAACGGAGGTGGTTGAACGTGCACGAATACCAGGTGCGCTATGCTGTACAGAACTGCACCCTTGAAAGTACCATGCATGGATTAGGGCGGTCAGTGACACAGGTGTGCGCAGGGCGCCGAGTTGATGGCCAAGTACGGCGTGAACGTGCCCCCGGGCACACCGGTCTTCAAAGCGGAAGACGTAAAAGCCGCTGCAGAGAAGATGGCGAGCCCAGACGGGGAGGTGCGGGCTGCCCAGCTTTTACAGCTCACACGGGTGCTGGTGATGGGGCTGTCACAACCCTTTAGCGGAGCTCTCAAGTGCAGTGTGTGTCGGTAGCGTTGCCTCCTTGTCTGCAGCTCCAGCTGTCAGGAACAGCGCACGCACCTGTGTGTGGGCGCTGTGCTGCAGCAGCCCGGCGGTGAGCACAGCGCTTGCTCTGCTGACCTGCGGAGGAGGCAGACTGAGGCTCGAGCGCCGGCAGGCTGTCACAGCACACCATCAGGTCCAGGCCGAGCAGCGGGGGCTCCCGCAGTATGCAGCAGGACACTGCGGGAGTGCGCAGGCCAGCGTGCAGCCGCTGCTCCAGCGCCGGGCGCCTGTTGCAGCAGAGCTGCCTGCCTGCCCACACGCACGGGGTCCGCAGGCAGCGGTACCCGGCGCGGCAGGCGGCGCGCGCGCATTTTTCCCAAGCGCCTCAGGCCGGGCGCTCGCCGCGCGGCAGGTGGTGGTCAAGTCGCAGATCCTGGCGGGCGGGCGCGGCCTGGGCCGCTTCACGAACGGGCTGCAGGGCGGCGTGCACATCTGCAAGGTCGCCGACGCGCCGGAGCTGGCGTCCAAGATGTTGGGCGGCACGCTGGTGCCCGCCCGCGGCCGCCTCTGCCCGCCCGCGCGCGCGCGCGCCTGGCCAGGGTTTCGCTCGCGCCGCAGCGCGCCGGGGCCGCGGAGCATGTCCTGCACAACCCTCAGCATCGCGCCATGCCAGGCACCACCCATGCCATGCCAGGCGCAGACGGCGGCCTGCGCTTGGTCCCGCAGGTGACCAAGCAGACCGGCCCGGCCGGTAAGCCTGTCAACACGCTGTACATTGCATCCAAGCTGGACCTGGTCAACGAGATGTACTTTGCCATCCTGCTCGACCGCAAGAGCGCCGGGCCGATGATCATCGCGTGCGGCGAGGGTGCGCCACGGCCCGCGGCCCCGGCCGGCGCCCCGCCCGCGCCGCCGCCTGGCCGGCCAGCGCTCTCCGCGCTCGGCCGGATGTCGTGCGGGCCTAGTCAGGCTGCCCAGCCCTGCTTGCAGGCACCGGCAGCGCACTGCAAAAGGCGCTCTTCGCGGGCGGGCGCGCGCTCAGACAGCTCCTGGGAGGTGGGCTGGCCAAGCCTCAGGCGACTGTGCGAAGCGACCCGTGAATCACCCTGTGAGGTGCGCCTGAGGCGGCGGCGCCGGCCGCGTGCAGGCGGCACGAGCATTGAGGACCTGGCTGAGAAGTTCCCGGACAAGATCGTGAAGGTGCCGGTGGACATCCGGGAAGGCATCACTGACGCGCAGGCGCGCCCCTGCGCGGCGCCCCGCTCCCTTGCTTCTCTTGCGGCGCGGGGGAGCATTTGTGTGAGCTCTGCCACGGTGTCAAGGAGGGCAGGACGGGCAGGTGTTGGTGCGTGATCGGGCGCCAATTGCTGCTGACCAGCTGCGCAACGTCGGTAAGGCAAGCGCATGCGCCGCCTCAGTGAGCTTGGCGGGCTATATGTAGTCACCCATCGCATGTCCGCTGCCCAGCTCGGCAGCGTGCGCCCCACAGCTGCGAGCCGGCGCGCAGGCCAGCAAGGTGGTGGAAGGGCTCGCGGTCACGACGGACAAGGGCGCGGCCGCTGAGCAGATCAAGGCGCTGTACAACGTGTTTGCCAAGAGCGACTGCACCATGGTCGAGGCGCGCCCCGCCCCAAGCGGCCCGCTCGTCAGGGGTGCCGGCGGTGACAGACAACGTTAAGTGGACAGATGTGTAGCAGCATGTCCTGACAGCAGGGTGCGGCGGCCTTCCTTGGCGCGTCCCTTGGGCTTCATCGGATGGCCGCTCGTGCAGGCGTCGTTGATACACCCTGCATGCGTCATCCTGCATGAAGCTGAGAGCGCGAGCATGGCTCTGGGCAGGGCCATGCTCCATGGAAACGCAGCAGTCTGCGTGAGCCCGGCACGGCCAGCGCGAGCGCGGTGCGACGGGTGCCGGGCGCGCGCGCGCGCAGGTGAACCCGCTGGCGGAGACCCACGACGGCAAGGTGGTGGCGGCCGACGCCAAGCTGGGCTTTGACGACAACGCCGCCTTCCGCCAGAAGGAGCTGTTCGCCATGCGCGACTACTCGCAGGAGGACCCCAGGCGCGCCTGCCTGCCGCGGCCCCGGCGGCGGCCGCCGGGCTGGCGCCGCTCGCTCACCGTCGCCCCCACTGCGCTGCGTGCCAGGGCGACGGCCCAGCACGCGCGCGCAGCTCTCAGGCTCCCTGTGTATGTGGTAACCATCGTTCCAGAGGCTGCATGCGCCCGCGCGCGTGTGCATTGGTAGCGGCAGATTCATGGCACAGGGCGGCCCGTGCAGCCAATGGCGCTGCGCACAGGCGCCCTGCGCGTGGCAGCCAGCAGGTGCGCGGCCTGCGGCCGCGCCGAGCGGGGCGCGGCGCGCGCGCAGGGAGGTCGCCGCCAGCAAGTTCGACCTGAACTACATCGGCCTGGAGGGCAGCATCGGCTGCATGGTCAACGGCGCCGGCCTGGCCATGGCTACCATGGACATCATCAAGCTGCACGGCGGCGCGCCCGCCAACTTCCTGGACGTCGGCGGCAACGCCTCGGAGCAGCAGGCGCGGCGCCGCGGCCCGAAGCGGCGACACAATGCCATGCCCCGCTGTACAGCTCGGAGTGTGCGATGGCGGGGGCCGCTTGTGGGCGGCGACGAGCCGGCCACGTCTCGGCATGCCGATGGCGACGCCCCAAAGCAGCGCGCTCTGTGCACACCGCCTGGGCGCCCGTGCGCTGCGCGCGTTCCCGTCGCGGTCGCGACGCTGCAGCCAGGAGGCGCTTCTCATGCGGCTGACGGCCCTGTGCGAGGGCCCGGCAGGTGGTTGCCGCGTTCAAGATCCTGACGTCAGACCACCAGGTCAAGGCGCTGCTGGTGAACATCTTTGGTGCGGGCCCCTGGCCCTGGCGCGGTAAGGTGGTGAAAAGGCCTCAGTGAATACGCGCTGGAGTGGCATGCTGGATTGAGAGCATGTTGGAGGAGAAATGGTTAACTGGGAGGTATGTTCGCAAGTATGCGTGCCGTCCAGGATTGAGGAGTGGTGATGCGACAGTTAGCCGCTATCCTGGCGCCGCGCCCCCCTTCCCCACGGGTCCATGATGCGGGCGCGGGCTGCAGGCGGCATCATGAAGTGCGACGTCATCGCTGCCGGCATCGTCGCCGCGGCCAAAGAGGTGCGGGCCCGGGGACTGTGTGGGGGTAGCGCGGCGCGGGCACCGCGGGCAGGGCAGAGCCTGGCCTGAGGCGGCACAGCGCCTGCATGGGCCACTTTCCTGTCTGCCCACCTGTCCCACCTGTCCCCTGGGAATGCCTGGTCGTGTCCTCTGCCGTGGGTGCTCGCGAGCACCGGTCTGGCTTGCTCTGCCTGGGTGTGGGCATTGCAGCACGTGACTGACAACGGATGCATGCGCAGGTGGGCGTGACGGTGCCGTTGATAGTGCGGCTGGAGGGCACCAACGTGGAGCGGGGCAAGGAGATCCTGCAGAACAGCGACGTCAAGGTCATCACCGCCGACGACCTGGACGATGCGGCCATGAAGGCTGTGGCCGCGCTGGCGTGAGCCCGCCCATGGGAGCAGGCTGGGGGTCGTGCCGGCCCTGCAGCCTTGGGCGGCCATGCAGCTGGCCGCTTGGTTGTCCAGAGCAAACTGTTGTCTGTGGTCACCCGCGCAGAGGCAGCAGAGCAGCCTAGCGGCATAGGTGGGGCAGGCTGGCTGGTCAATGGAGTCACCGGCATACCTGTAAAGGTGGGGTGCAGGGGAGGAAAGTTATCGTGATTGCCCCTCACAACTGTCATGACTCAGTGTGTCTGCAATGTCTGGGAGCTCTAGGTATGGACCTCGCCTGCGACGCGGCAACTGTCTTTCCAACAAGGAGTCTCTGTAAAGCATGAAACAAGCGCACCACTTGCATCGGACAGAATCAAGACGTGTTCTGCAAGGCGCAGATATGCTGCCATGCTGCTGACCATGACGTCAGTCTGACCTGCATGTCAGGCCAGCAGCGCTGACCTGGTCTCCACATTGACCTCCACTGACCACCCAATGCAAGCCTGGTGTGCAAGGGCTGTAATCAGGCACAACATGGAGAGCGCTGGATGCACTTCCAAGAGACGGCGGGCAAACGCCCGCGCAATGTCGCCATCATGCAACAGCTGTCAGCTGCCCTGACCTACTTTCCCGGCCGTGTTGCGGCCAGCACCCTGCCCGAGGGCCGACACCCAGGCACACCCGGGTGAGCAGGTCGCGACGGCGATGACGGCCACACCATATGCCCTTGTCAGAGCGACTAGAGCTGACGAGACCAGTAAATCACATCTCTGCCTAGGGTCAGAGGCCAGCACGTCGGCCTGCACGTCAGCCCACGCGCGCGGCTCACCCCTTGGCCCACGAGGCGGCGAGCAGCTGCTCCACGCCCTCCTGCACCTTCTTCTTCTTGTACCCGGTGACCGCATCCGCAGACTCCACACCGTCCTGCGCAGGGCGCTTTGCTGAGCGCGCGTGGTCGCTGCACCAGCCCGGCAGGGAGCGTGCTGGGGCACGGCCTCACCTTGAAGAACTTGAAGGTCGGCAGGACTTTGACGTGCTCCTCGGCCACGCTCTTCATCGCCGGGTCCTCGGTGTTGACCTTGATGACGCTGACGTCGGGGTGCATCTCCTGCGCGGGCGAGCAGCGCGCTGGGGGTGCTGGGGGTGGGCGCACATCAGACGCGGTTCTGGGACCCGCCCATGGAGTCTGCGTGCTCATGTAAGCATGAACACAGCAGTCCCATGACAAATGTCCTGCTCCTGCAAGGCATGCCAACTGAAGCTGTGGCCTTGAAAGCTTGCCGTGCATGCAAAATGCCGGCACTGTAATGGCTGCGCGGCAGGGGCCGCGCCTGCAGCTGCTCGATGAACGGCGCGATCTGGCGGCACTTGCCGCACCACGGCGCGTAGAAGTCGACCAGCACGGGGTGTCCGCCGTTGATCGCCTGCTGGAACTCCTCCGCGCTGCTCACGGACTTGAGCTTGGTCCCAAACTCGGCGTCCTCGCCGCCGCCGCCGCCGCCGCCACCGCCGCCCTCGCCCTTGCTCTCAAAGTAGTCCAGCGACCCGGTGGGGTCTGCCTTCATGGTCGCGCCGCCCGGCTGCCAGTCCGCTGGGCACACCTGCGCATCGCCGGCATTATTATCACGGGACCTCTGTCGGCACAGCCATGCACCTCTACCTTGCTGCTCTGCTATGCAAAGGAGACGTGTAGGACGCATATGACCCTGGTGTGCACGCCCGAAACCCGATCAGTAAGCTGGCTGGGCCAGACAAGAAGTTTAACTTGGTGATGTGCACATGATGTGCTCAGTGGCAGGGCGGATAGCAAAGAGCCGTCATGGAAGCAACAGGTGCGCGCCTCGCCATGCTCCGCAACAAACTGCACGGCCTGCAGCAGGCGCTTCGCCTCGTCCACCGAGCGCCCGACGGACGGGTTGTTGATCGTGATGTGCTCGATCACGCCCTGCAGGCGCGCGCGCGCCAAGCTGCTCGGCGGGTGCGGGAGAGGAGATGCACGGGCGGGCGACATGCACGCAGCGCGTCCCCCCGCAACGGCAAGGCCACGGCCGGGCGGCGGCACCTCGGGGTTGATGAGGAACAGGCCCCGGAGCGCGATCCCGGCGTCCTTCAGAAGCACGCCATACCGCGCCGCCAGCTCCTGCGCGGCAGCGCGCGTTCACGTCTGCTGTGCTGCCGCTCAGCATGCTTGCTCGTCGGCATGAAGTCAGCCATGCGCAGCGGCGGCGCCGGGCATGGTCGGGCACAAGGGGCTTGCGCTGGGCGCCGACACGCCGAGGAGCGCGCGCTTACCTTGGTGACATCCGCCAGGATGGGTATGTCCATGTGGCCCAGCCCTCCCTTGCTGCGCGGCGTCCGAATCCACGCGAGGTGCACCTGCAGCAACCCGGCCTTACGAGAGGCGCATCGTAGGCCTGTTGTGTCCGTGATTGGCACTCCCATCATGGTGCCTGGAAGCGGCAACGCATGTGCATGCTCAGCGCATGCTCCCAGCATGCCTCGCAGCATACAATGGCCTCCCAGCACCCGCAGCGCCCTGACTCAATCGTAGACTCACTGCCTGGGTCACACGACTGCCTTCACGCATGTGGACGCATCCAATAAGAGCTGGTCAATGCATGGATGTCCAAGATGCTGCAGGTCCTTATGAGCAGCCAGACTTAAAGCACACTGCCGGCGCGCCTCGGGCGTGTCTGTGCTGGCAGCTATGAGCTTTGTGTTGAGCTCCTCAAACTCGTGCGCGCGGTCGGAGAACGCAATGATTTCTGCGCGCAGGCACTGAAATTAGCGCAGCTCTGTGCAACACAGGAGCTGTATGTGGCAAGCAAGCGCTGCCAGGCTACCTGCCCTACCCCGTACTAATAAACTTGCGCGACAGGGGCGACGACCTGGCAACAACTGGGGTGAGCACAGGAGCGCGCACCGGACGGGCACACGTATGTGAAGTCCTTCGGGTACCAGAAAAGAATGACATACTTGCCGGCATAGTCCGAGAGGCTGACCTCTGAAACTTCTTCGTCAACAGCCGCTGCACGCACCACAGACACTGACTTCAGTACGTGTGTCCAGCGTGATGGTACCTAGAAAGCAAGTCTGCCAGCCTCTGTGCAGTGATGCGAGGGCCCAGAGAGTTACCAAAAAATAAAGGCAGAACACATGAGCGCGTCATTGTCAGCCAGGCAGCAGCGGCAGTACCTGGGACTTTGCTGAAGTCAGGCGCCTTAGAGCCCACGAACGCCTCTGGAGGCGGGTAGACAATGCCGCTTGCAAAGGCCCGGACGGGCGACCACGCATGGACGCCGCCAGCAAGCGGGGCAAGCGAACTCCTGCAGGCCTCGCTGCCAGGTGCCGGCAGGCGCAGAACTGCACCGGAGGTTGCTGGCAACAATGCGGAGTTCGCTTCACTGGCGCGCACAGCGGCGCCCAGGGCATGCACGAGCCCTCGCCGCATGGTTGGTCAGCCTGGGATGTCGCACAGGGAGCCTCTCTACAGCAGGTCTGCGCAAGGTATGGAGCTTGCTCTTCACATGCACGACGATCGACTCGAGTCGACGAGATGCGAAGTGTGTTAAGTAGGTACATTGGGCCCAAATGATCGATGTGTTTTAATAAACGTGGGCCCAGCTGCAGTTGGTCGGACCAACTTGGTCCTCACTCGATCACACGCCTGTTGGAAGGTCTGTGGTCGTGTCAGATGCGCTCGGGCGCTCCAGCGCGCCCTCCCTGCGTCGCCGTCAGCGCCCTGCGGCGTGGCGCGCCCATGCACAGGCTGCTGCTGCGTGCACGCTCGCGCCTGCCGCACTCTCTGGACGCGGGACAGGGCAGCTACGGTCCGCCCAGCTTGTGCTGGCGGACGTGCGCAACCAGCGCCGGCACCAGCGCCAGCGCTCACCCCGCGCGCGCCGCGCCGGAGCCCTTTCAGAACGCGCGGCTGCTGCAGCTCCTTGCCGGCCTGCAGTATGAGGCCAGCCGCGGCTGTGGCAACGCGCAGGTGCGAGCGTGTCAGCAGACCCAGCCTGCTGGCCAACACGCACGTGGTCCCCCGCAAGCGTGCTGCCTTGGGGCAGGGAGCCGGCGTGGAGCGCTTCTCCGAGTTTGCAGCGCGGCGCGTAGCCGAGCTGCACGGCAGTTTCCCGCACGACGCCTGGCTCGCGCTGGAGGCAGGCACGCGGCCAGGGCCTTGACGGCGATCCCCCCGCCCCCGTGTCAAGCTGCTGCCCCCTGTTGCACGCCCAGGCTTGTGCCAACCGAGTTGAAAGAGGTCTGCACAGGGCCTGCTGAACGGCGCAGGCTTCCACGGCTACAGCGGACTGCCAGTCGAGCAGCGCGCAGCGCTGCTGCGGCGCGCACAGGCAGCGGTGGCCGCGCTGGCGCGGCCGCCGCAGCTGCAGGCGGAGGGCCTTGCCTCTTGCGCGGCCTTGCCTGCGCTTGCTGGGGCGCACGGCGCGCAAGCGACGGCGCGCGGCCGGCCAGCACCGCACGCTGTTGCGCAAGCTGCCAGCGCTGCGTCTGCCCCGCCCAGCAGGGAGCGCAGCGGCGCACCTGGCACTCGGCTCGCACCGCCGGCTCCCAGCGGCCACTTGGGTCACTTGCGCGTACCCAACCTGGCGCAGGCGCGGGCAGCGCCGCACTTGCCGGGGTTTAGCACCGGTCGTGCCGCGGGCTCGGCAGGCGCGGCCACTGCCGCGCCCGCCAGGGACCTTGGCAGGCTCACAGCGGTGCCTGCATTGCCGGCCGCTGGGGCGAGCCCAAACGCTAGACCTCCTGGGCGGCTGGCGGCGCCTCTGCCGCCCGTGCCAGCCAAGCACGCCGCTGCTGCCAGTGCCGCCGCCAGTGCGGGGGCTGTGCAAGCGCCACAGGCCGGTGCCGCACACCAGGCAATGCGCAGCCCGCCCCAGGGCGAGGCGCGCTCTTGGGCCGCCCGGCCGCCTGCACACCCCACGGCACCAGGCACCGTGCTGCACCCCGGCAGCGCTGCGGCCGCCGGCGGGCCTGTGCTGGACGCCAGTGGGCTCACGCTGGGCCTGGGGCCGGGCGAGGCGGCGGCGCCTGCGGAGGAGGCCGCCGAGGCGGGCGCGCGCGTCGGCGAGGACGCAGAGTTTGCGGGCGGCGGAGCGGGCGAGCCGTGCGCGCCCTGGCTCAGCGCGGAGCCCGTTACTGACAGTCCTGTGCAATGCCACCGGCCGCAAGGTGGCTGAAGTCTGTGCGGCAGACAGGTCGGCATCGGCCTGGGGTATGCCATTGTCATACATTTGTGTGTTGCACGCTCGATGCAGTCTGGTGGCTGCACGCCGATGTCAGCAGCTTGGAGTAGGTGTCGACGCGAAGGTTGGAGCAAGTGTGCGAACCACACTTTACTGTCATCATGCTGCAGCGGCGCTCGCGCAGAGCGCAGGCATCCCTCCATTGTAAGGCGGTGGCGGCGGGTCGCGCAGGCTGGGCTCGGCTGATGCCGTCGCGGGCGCGCCACGGCGCGGCATGCGGCCGGAGACGCAGGCGTTCCGCCGCGCGTTCCTGGCCGCCGCGGCGGCCGCCGCGGGCGCGCCGCTGCCGGCCGCGCTGGGCGAGGGCGAGCAGCGCACCGCGGCGTGGCTGCAGCTGCGCGAGGCGCGGCTGACCGCTTCGGCATTCGGCAACGCGCTCGGGCGCGCCTGCCATCCTTTTCGGGTCCTTGTGTGGGCTCTGCTGTCCTGCGCGCCACGTCGTGCATGCGTGCCGATTCATGCGCCGCCCGGCTGGAGGCAATGGCAGTAGCCGCGCGCTCGGGGGCCTGGACCATGCAACACCCTGTTAGCGATGCAGGCCCCGCGCTCTCGCTCAGGCATAGCGCGCATGCCCGTCTGCCTGCGCTGCGCGCGCTGCGGACGCGTGAGGGTGTGCCGCAGAAGCCAAGGCGAGCGCATACGTGAGAACAGAGTCTGGGACAAGACAGAGGCGTGCCAGCCGCCTGCGCAGGTTCTGGCTGGAGGGGCGCGTATGTCATACCAGGGTCTGGGACAGATCAGGGTCCGGGGTGAGACAGGGGCGCGCCGGCCGCCTGGCGCTGCGCAGGTTCTGGCCGGATGGGCGCGAGGCGCTGTGGGAGGAGAAGCTGGCGCTGCGGGCGGCCTTCCGGGGCAACGCTGCGACGGCCTGGGGCACCGTGCAGGAGGACGTAGCGCTGCAGCGGTGCGCGTGCCGCGTCGAGCGGTGCCCGCAGCGCGCCGGCTGCGCCGCATGCTGTGTCGCAAACAGCCTGTGAGCCTGCATGTGTCTGAGTCTACCTTCGGCCGCGTGTGCGATAGCGCATTTTTCACCAGGGTGCTGTCTGAGTTCAAGTGCAAAGCATGTTCCTTTTCAACCACAGACAAAAGAGCTCGGACGGTCGTGATGCATTTGCTGGTTGCTGAGGCTGTTGCGTTGACCTGCCTGGCGGAGTGGCTCTGCAACAAAAAAGGGCATATCTACAGCAGCGGCGTGCACGCTCAGGTACGCCGAGCTGACCGGGCAGCGGGTGGAGGGGTGCCGCTTCCGCGTCCTGCGCGACGACGATGTGCATGGCTGGCTGGGCGCATCCCCGGACGGCCTGATTGAGGGGCTGCTGGCGCAGCCGGGCACAGGCGCGCATGAGGGCTAGTCTGCCTTTTGCCGCACTGCATGCATACTTTGTGCTAGACCGACCCTGCATCAATGGAGATTCGGGCTGCGACACTGTATTTCAACAGCCCTGTAGAGGTCTGAGCCTGCTTGCTTCCAGCATGCTTGATTGCGGATCCTGCATGGTCCGCCCTGCACACATACGGAGCTCATCATCTCAGTCTGCATGGCTTTCACAGTGCGTCAGGAGCAACAGATGACAGGGCTCAACCATGTTTTGTAGGCTGAGCAGCAAGGGCGCGCTGTAGCAGCTGTGGCCGTGTAAGCCTAGGCGCCTAGGCGGGCATTGCAACTGGATGAAGTGTGACCGCGAGAGTGCGACAGTGCAGGCGGCAGCGGCGCGGCGGCAAAAGCGGGCGTCGGCGCGGGCGTGCTGGCGGGCGCGGGCGCGGGCGTGCTGGAGATCAAGTGCCCATTCAACCGGGGCAACCCAGAAAGTGCAACGCCGCCGCGCGCGCCAGCCTGGTACTACATGCCGCAGGTGGGCGGTACCCAGGGCGGCAGCGTGGCTGTTCCCAGGTGCTGTGGCAAGCATGCGCCTGCCACAGGTTCCTAGCATCTAGTGTGAAGGGCAGCGTTGTAGTGTGCCGCATCATAGGCCTGCGCTCAGCCGCATCATAGGCCTGCGCTCTAGCATCGGTCTTACAAGCTTGTCCTATGTGTACCATCACGGCCTCCCTTGAGCGCGGCGCACATGACGGGCCATGTGCGTACTGTGCCCTTGGGCTTGTGATGTAGTGCATTTAGATGACCAAGCGTGGGGCGGGCGCGCGGGGTCGCAGGTGCAGGGCCTGATGGAGGTGTTCGACCGGCAGTGGTGCAATGTGTTTGTGTGGACGCCCAACGGCGCCGCGCTGTACCATGTCCCGCGCGACACGGCATACTGGCGCGCATGCTTTGACGTGCTGGCCGAGTTCTGGTGGGCGCATGTGGTGCCCGCGAAGCACGCGCTCGCCGCCGGCAAGCAGGATGCGGTGGAGTTGTGCCGGTGCGCCGTTGTACGGCAAGGCAAGGGCCGCTCTCCGCAATACAGTGCTCTGCATCGAGATTCCTGACTGTTGTATCAGGTTGTCTTTGCAATCATATCATGTTCAGCACTCTTGTCTTGTAGGTGTTTCTCTGTCCGCATGCTTGGAGTGGACGTTCCTGCAGTTGTTCTGCAGCTGTCTGAGTGAGGTCTTGGCACTGTGCAGGCCAGGGGCGCTGCATGAGGCGACGCCGGGGCTGATTGCGGCCAGCAAAGCCATGGCCTCTGCGGCGCCAAGCACAGTCTTTTCAAATGCCTAATTTGGAGCACACAGCCTGTTCATTCATGACAAGGAAGTCGTGACTTGTCCCTCAAAGTTCAAGAAGGGATTTGCTGTGAGGCAGTACACCATTATGCTGGAACTACATGTGTGTAAGCATGCTGGAGTGAACTACGTGAGTGCTCATACATTTGTTTCGAGCCTGATGCAGCCAGTTTGGCTGCTTATGGCCACAGAGTTGCCAGGGAAAGCAGCCAAGTTACGAGTGCCTAAGTTAGCGGTGTCTTGGGGCAGTCAGCTTCTTTTCATCACACAGGCAACCAGCAGTACAGTAGTAATTCATTAGACCCAAAGGCATGGCATGCATGTGGACAGGTTATATGGAGGCTTGAGGTAGAGCAGGCCTCGAGGCATGCCAGGATGAAGCAAGCAGCTCCTCATCTGTCACGCTGCTGCATGGATTCCAGCATGGTGCAGTACACCAGGTGCACCCCGGCGAAAAGAGGTGAGCATAATGACCATAGAACCAAAAGGCACTCAAAGCGCACCCATACAGAGAATGCTGTTTGCGCAGGACGTCACTGTTGGGCAGGGCCACACTTGGGAGCTGGTGGCATTTGAGCCGAACTTGTTGTCTGTGAGCTGTGCGACAGGCCTGAATGTAACACGACAAACGACTTGCGGCGGGGCCCCGCTGGTGGCACACAAATCAGCATGCACACTGGCAGTAGGTGGCATGCTCCTAGGGTATATGCGCGGGCGATCTGCAAGGCCCTGCCAGCTCGCATGCTGGCGTGTGCTGGCGACAGCCATAGTGGCTTTGGCACCCAAATCAGGCAATGCAGCAACGTCTTGAGGCGACGCCCAGCCCAACTTGCAGCATGTCCTCCCGTACACCCCACGTCAAATGTTCCACACTGTTGATGACTGCACTGCCCCAGGCTGTGCGCGCCACGGAGAAATGCACCGCAACCTTGCCCTGGCGGCCAAGCAGCAGACGCAGCTTGCGGACATCCTGGTCATGGGCATGCCCGAGGGCAACGACCTGCTACAGCATAGCCTGCGCGACACAGGCGTTGCCCACAGGCCGATCTGGCGCGTGGGGCGCACCCGCCAAGCGCCCCGCCACGCCCGGTAACGGCGCTGACAAAAAGCGCGGGCATCAGCCGGGCTGACCAGGCGGTACGCGCGGTGTGGGGCGAGCAGGTCTACATGCAGGACGACCTGACAGAGGCCGAGCGGGCCAAGCGGCGCACGGCGCTGGGTCGGCTGGGCCTCTGTGAGGTATCCTGCAAGAGACGAGGCCGCCTTACACAGCGAGCCCCGCCTGAGCGGCCCAGCCGAAGTCCGCGCGCTTGGCGCTGGCGCTTGCGAAAGGCACCATGATCGGGCGTGGTGGGCCGCTTGCCGGATGCGCCGCATGCGATAGATTGGCCTGTGAACAGTGCCCGCACGGGCAGGCACTGCCGCACCCAGTTGTCCTGCCTTCTGGCATGCATATAACCAGATGTTGGCCTCACGCCGTGCCAATAAGGCCCGGCGTGCGTCCGCTGCTGCTTGGCAGCCAGGGCAACTTCACAGTCCGCCTGGCGTGCGCTTTGTGCATGATGCCCATAGCCTTGACCCTGGCGACAGTGGCGATCGCCGCGGCCTCCACGGCGGTGGCCTTCGCCTGAGCAGCAGCCGCACGCGGGGCACACTAGCACTACAGGTAAGGTAGGCACTCTGTAAAACCCAGACAGGGCACACAGCAGCACGGCAATAGCACACTGAGGTCTGCAATCCCCACACACACGGCACACAATAGGGTGCGTGGTTGCTGCTCGTCGGTTGGGTGATTGCCGAGCACTGCTTGGTGGCTGCCTGTGTTTGAGCCCCCGTAGAAATTTGAAAGTTGTCTGCGCTAAAATTTGAATGTTGGCTGGCCCTTGAGGGTAAAAGAGCTATGTGAAACGAGTCAGCACTGTTGCGCATATATGCGACGGTGTACACACAGTTTCAGGCCTGCCCCCCTTAAGCAGGTGTTCGGACTTCTTGGTATTACTCCGCGGTGGCTGTGGCTCTGCGGGAGTGACAGGTCAGATACCTTTCCATCTCAGCGGGTGTGGTAGTGCACTATGCAGGGGATGGCGCTTGCTCTTTCTTGCAGGAGCAGTGACAAGGGCGGAGACATCACCAGTTTGACAAAGTACAGGAGCCTTTGGTGAACCATGTTCCTGCACAGCCAAGCAGCATCAACCGCACCGGAGGACGATAGGCACAGAGTATCGGATGCTGCCTGCCGCGGAGGCTGTGCTGCGCCGCTTGGTGCAGGACGGCCTGGTGTCCAAAGCACATGTTGCCAACCTGCTGGACGCGGTTGCCAACCGGACAGGTCACCTTGTCGACTGCACCTATGCGAGCCTGGTGCGCACCGCTCGACCAGGCGCAGCTGTCCGCCTCTGCGTGAACGCGGCCGCGCTCCAGGCTGCGGGCCCCGCAGGTGCACCGCCTGGGGCTGTCGGCGCCCTTCTTCGCGCGCGGCTGGGGCGACCTGGGGGTCGTGGACTTTGAGGAGGCTGCACTCCTCATCTCGCACGGCTGGCCGCCCGAGCACTTTCATGCAGAGGTGCGTGGCCCGGCTCGCCTCTGTGCCGTGTCGAGGCTGAGTTGCAGGATAATGTCTCTGCGCCTGCCTTCTGCGGCCGGAGTACAAGAGGCACTCACAGCGCTCAGACCTGCGCTGCTCGTCTCACCCTTCGGACGTAGCTTTGCAAGGCCGGGCAGCCGTGTCCGGGCTGGGAGCCTGACAGGCTGTTTGTGCGCCGCAGATTGCTTGGCACAGGGTGCGCGAGGGCCAGCTGGGGCGGGACGGCACGCCGTACGAGATACTGGACGGCACGTTCCGGCGCGCTCCTGCGCTGGGCGCGTTGTTGACCGTCTCCGACGAGCAGCCTTGCGTGCAACATGTTTGCAAGTGTGGAGTCGGCGTCCTGGCCTTAGCTTCAAGAGTTGGGCGACCTGACGGGGCGGCGTGGCTGCCTTGCGCGCAGGACGCCGTGCTCGGGGCGCATCTACGACGCGCTGCCGCCGGAGAGCCGCACCGCGCGCGTGCGCCTGCTGCAGCCGAAGGCGGGCGCGCGCCTGTGCGCGGCGCGCGCATGCGTGGTGCACCTGGCCGGCACCGGCGACTTTGCGCACGAGCGCCGCCTCAACCTGGGCTTCCCGCTCGTCGCGCAGGTGGCCCCGCCTGCAGGGCGCCGTGTGCACGCCGGGGAAGCAGGGGCCAGGAGGGTGCATGCGTGCCGGCCCGAGAGTCTCCCACTGAGTCGGGCCCTGCACCGTGTGCCAGTGGATGTGCAGGGGTCCGGCGGTCGGCCTGCCTTTGTTTTGAGACACATACGAAAGCTGAGGCTCATGCATGGTTCATGCGCCGACGCCCTGCGCGCGCGCGCTCGCAGAACGTGGCAACGCTGTCGCTGGAGAGCCCGTACTACGGCGCGCGCAAGCCCGCCGGCCAGAGCGGCAGCAAGCTGCAGCGCGTCAGCGACCTGCTCGTGATGGGCCGCGCGACCATCGAGGAGTCGCTCTTCCTGCTGGCCTGGGCGCAGCGCCAGGGCCACAGCCGCCTGGGTGCGCGCGCGCTGCCGGCGCCCTCCTGCGCGGCCTGTCCTGCGTCGCGTGGTTCAGTAGCGGGGGAGCTTTGTTGGCAGGTCCGCTGCGCCGGGCCAGCAGTGAGTACTGGGAGTGTCCAGGGACCGCTGAAAGTTGACAGTCTAGCCATGACTCTGTTGGGGCAGGGCGTGCTTGCTCTGAACCGCCGTCGGCGCTGCAGGCGTCTCGACGGCACGCCACAGCCGTGCGTGCATGCGCCGACCCCAGCAGCACGCGCGCAGGCATGTGCGGCTTCAGCATGGGCGGCGTGCACGCGTGCATGACCGCCGCGCTGTACCCCGGCCCGCTCGCGGTGGTGCCGCTGCTGGCGCCGCGCTCCGCGTCCAGCGCATTTGTGCACGGCGCGCTGCGAGAGGCCACCGCCTGGCGCCCGCTCGCGGAGCCCGTGGACGAGTCGCGGCGGGTGCGGGGCGCAGGCGGGCATGCAGGGCATACGCTGACCGGCGCGCTGGTGCATGTCTGTCGGCACAGAGGCAGGCGGACTGTCAGCGCTCCGCCAGGCTATGCTGAATCGGCCGGCAGGAACGGTCTGCAGTCGCTGTTCTACGTGCCGTTGACGGGGCTGTCCTGCTGCGCAGGACATAGGCGCGGTGGTGCAGCGGGCGGCGCAGGCCAACCTGCTCACGGCTGCAGCGGAGCGCGTGCTGCGCGAGCGGCAGGCCGGCAGGCAGGTGCGCAGCGCCCGCACGGCAGCCATGGCACACCTGAACGCACCCCCGCTGGCCCCTGTTCGCCCCCCCGCCCCCCTTGACCACCCGCTGCGCTGCAGGAGCCGTCAAGCGCGCTGGCAGCCGCGCGAGAGGCGGCCGGCACGGTTGTGAGCGCCCACGCGGCCGCCGCAGCCGCCACGGCCGCGGACGCGCGCCGCCCCGCAGGCGGGGACGCAGGAGAGGCGGCCGCGAAGGAGCGGCAGGCGGGCAGCTTTTTGGAGCAGCTGGCGCGTCAGCTGGGCCTGCGACCGGAGCACCTGCGCGACTTGCGGCTGGGCCCCCGCCTGTGGGCACCCTCCATGGGGGGCAGGCAGCAAGCTCCGTGCGGTGGCGGCAGCAGCGGCGGCGGCGGCGGCGTGCCACATGGCAGGCCGCCTGCAGGCGGCGGCTCTGATGGGGCCGGAGTGGTGAGCCCCAGGGAGGCAAGCCAGCAGGATCCTCAGCTGCGCGGCGCCGGCGAGCAGGCAGCAGCCGCCAGCCGCCGGCGCGCCCCCTTGGACGGCCCCGCGCACGCTCCTGCCTGGGTGACTGGCCAGGCCTGGCATTGCATCACGACACGTAGCACAGCGCCTGTTCTGCCCATCGATTGCAGCCTTGCACTGTATGCCAGCTGTGGTGGCCGGCGGGCACCTCGTTACAAGTGCTTGCTGCGTGAGCGCGTGCAGGAAGAGCGAGTCGGCCGGAGGCCCGCTGTGGGGGGCCTGGTGGCAGCGTGCGCCTGCCGCGCGGAAGCCTGAGCGGGTGGCGAGCGCGTTCGAACGCCTTGACACTGTTCTGGAGACCTACACAGACGTCACCCGCTTCCCAAGGCGTGCACGACACTCATAGTGCAGACATGCATGGCAAACCATCAACGTGCAGGCACCACTTTTCGTTCTCAACACTTGCCATACGTCGCGTGGCTGCAAACCCACCTGAATAGTCAAGCGGCGACAGGCCGCAGCGGCCGGACGCAGCGGTGATTGTGGCGGCGCCGAACGACGCGTATGTCAGCCAGGAGAGCGTGCGCGAGCTGGTGTGCTGCGCCGCCCCACGCCTCAACTGTGCATCCCGAAGAGCAAAAGCTGGGCAGTATATGTATGGCGCAGTGACGAGGACAGGTACTGCAGCATGCAGGTATACCGCATCGAGCATGTGCCGCATTGTGCAGGCACGCCACTGGCCGGGGAGCGAGCTGCGGTGGGTGCCAGGCGGACACGTGACGGCATTTGTGCTGCAGCGACCTGCGTTCCGCCGCGCGATCGCTGACTCGCTGGAGCGGGCTGCAGCGCCACCGCGGTTGGACGCATGCGGCCCCGCAGACGCCACACCTGGCGCCAGTGTGCCAGGTGCAGCCTGATGGGCGCGCGCAGCGCATAGTGCTGTGTCTGGCCTGAATTGATACCATTCTTCGAATGAGCTGTGCGTCCAGGCCTTGTGTAGGACGCCCATGCTCTCTGCTTCAGCCATCTGTTCTGGCGTCCTGCTAGATGACAAACAATGGCAGAACCTGACTGCTTGTGCACGACATCACACCTTGCCAGGCACCCTCTTCCACTCTGGGACGCCACATACAAGATAGAAAAGAAGCGGCACAAGCGGTGCGCAGAAGTGCTTGTGTGCCGGTCCAATGCAGGCCCCGCGGTGCAGCTTCCTCACACCTTGCCAGCATCCATGCCAGCACGCCTCACACACCCATGCTGCCAGCCTGTACCATCAGCTTCCGGTCCGCCGCCGCATGTCATCCAGCTCCATGTCAATAGCATCCCTGCACAAGGACTGGTCGTTAGGCCTTTTGCGAAGGCCTGCAGCTCTTTGAATGAGAACCCAAAAGGTCAGTATCAAGCGAGACTGGGCGCTGGGTTCCAACCAGACACAGCCCACGACCCATGCCATATAGCGCACATGGCCGCCCATATACAGAGCATGCAAGAGCACCTCTCACCAACACACAAACACAGTCGCTGGCACGACATCCTGCATTGCAATGAACATGCGGGCCTCTACCGAGAAATACTTCGCGCACGCGCATGCTAGCACACAACGGGCAAATATGCTCAGGAGCGGTCCGAGGGATAATTGCAGTACCTGATAGGCCGCCCCTCGGGCAGCTGCGCGGGCCGCGACCGCGCGCTGCTGCTGCCGCTGAGCATGCCGCGTCGCATGGCGTTCAGCTCGGCGTCCACGTCGTTGCCCTCCAGCGCCTGAAACTTGCTCTCCAGCGCGTCGCTGGTCCCCAGCTGCGCGCGCGCAGGGAGCGCGGGTCAGGGCCCTGCCCAGCGCCTGCAGCAAGCTCGGCCTGCATGACAGCGCAGCACATACTCTTGGCAGGACCACACAGATGGACAGCGACCCCGATGCAACCATGTCGCAACCATGCAACAGGCCAACAGGCACTGTATGTTGGGCCTGTACATGTACCAGCTCGACAGCAAGTCCGGCTCACGCCATGCAGAGCGGGGGCAACTGCACGGCCATGCGCCGCGGGGCAGCCGGCACCCGCGCCGGCCCAACCGGGGCGCGCGCCTGCAGCGTGGCCTCCGCCTCGCTCTCCAGCGCGACCACCTTCTCCTCCATGCGCTCGAACGCAGTGACCGCGTTGCTGCTGTTGAGGCCCTGCAGCATGTCGCTGATCTGCTTGGACGTGGCCGCGCTCTTGGCGCGCGCCTTGAGCGTGTCCTTCTTGCTCTTAGCCTCCACCAGCTTGGCCTCCAGCGTCCTGCGCGCTCAACGGGCGCCTTGGCGCCACCGCTGCCGCGCATGCGAGTATCAGGTTTGCACACGACACCTGCTGCTCTATAGGGATCGTGCCAGTGTGCATACCAAAACGCAAGCAGACTGCGAAGAGTCTGCTGCGCCCTCCCGTCAGGGCCACGCTGCGCCAGTGGCGGGCGAGCGATGTTGGGGGGGAGTGTGGAGGCGGACGGCGGGGGCGCGCTTGGTGTTGGCGATGAGCTGGCTGGTGGCCGCGCGCTGCTGCGAGAGCTGCGCCTTCATGCTGTCCGCGTTCTCCTGGTAGCTCTTGCGCCGCTTGAGCGCCTCGCGCGCGAGCTCCTCGTCGCCCTTCCCGAGCGCCAGCTCCGCGCGCCGGTACCACTCGTCCTGGCGGCCCGGCGGGGCATGGTGAGGGTACACTCCGGCCCGGCACGCTTGCGCACCAGCTGCAGGCAGGCGGTGAGCTGGCCCATCGCGCGCGCTGACTGCAGGACCCGGCGCGCTTCTGCTGGTGGCTGGGGAGCCGGGCCCGGCGCTCGGCCAGCAGCGTGACACTTGTGCTGTCAGTGGCGCGGCCCACGCGCTCGGGGCCGCACCGCCGTGGTCTGCGCCTGGTTGTACTTGTTCTCGATCTGCTTTTGGGAGGCCATGACCTGCGCCGACGCCTGGCGCATCTTGATCAGGTCCTCCTGCATTTCGTTCACGGTCTGGTCCAGCATCTTCTCTGGGTCCTCCACGCCGCTGACTGCGCGGCGCGCCCACACGCGCTGGCGTCAGAGAATACTCCGCGACCGCCGTCTCTGCAGCAGCTGCGCTGCGGGCCGCAGTCAAGCGGCCTGGTAACAGGTCCAGCAACGCGGCCGCAGGACCGCGCCTATCGCATTTGCGTACGAGCGCACGACGCGAACGAGCCGCCCAAACAGGTTGGCTTGCAAGCCCAGCGCGCCGCTGGCCCGCGCATGCGGCCGCGCCGGTGCTTGCGCCAAGAGACGCGCTCCTGCCAGCGGGACACACCTCAGTGACGCCGGGGCGGCGCGCCTGCCAAGCATACGCCCGCAGGCTCGTGCCACAGCGCTGCCCCCACCCCCGGCGTGGCTGCCGTGCGCGTTCTCACACACCTCAACGTCCTGTGGCAGGCACTGGCAGCCGCGCTGTAGGAGCAGACGGTCGCTGACACACAAAGCCTTCGGCGCACGCGCACCTCTCAAGTACGAGGAGCCCATCGTGACTCTGACCAGCTGGCTGTGCGAGGAGCCAAAGCTGCAGCCTGCGGGCGCGCTGGTGCTGCCGGGCGGACAGCGCCGCGCGGCATTCTGCTGTGCGCACGGCAGGTGGGTGGGTCTCAGAGGCAATGACATGCTTGCACACCTGAGATCTGCCGCTGGTCTCCTGTTCTTCCGCTTGCGCTGGTCGATCAGGAGGATTGGCTGTCCCAACTCGAGGGTCTGGATGGCAGGGGGTTTTCTTTCCTGTTACTTGTGTTGCAAAGAGGGCAAGGGAGGTTGAGTATGGTGGTCGGTGAAGTGGGTCCTGTGCGATCCCCTGAGCGTCTATTTCGAGTAATGGCTCGGGCAAAGCTTTCCATCTTTCCTCTACAGTGCACACTTACACTCACACTCTCTCCCTCTCTCTCTCTCTCTCTCTCATACATACACACACACACACACACACACACAAAACTACACACACACAGAAGTACAAGTTGTTGTCTACATCATTTCACAGCACGATTTAGGCCCGGGGAAGCAAGCAAGAGCCAGAGGTTATATACCTGAAAATTTAGAGTTCAGAATCGTTTAGTCCACCATGCATGGATGTACCAAGTAATGGAACAACATACGTTCCTGCCCTGTCTGGCCGTCAGTGGCGCCTGCGCTTGGCTGCTGCCGTGCCGGGCTCCACCACCTGCCCGCGCGCACACGCCAATAATTGAGTGTGATGACATCCTGAAGTATCATTTTTGTATGTTCAGCTCCTCTTTTGTATGTTCAGCTCCTCCTGATTTGCCGGGCAGATAGCGTTACATGAGTCTGTACATGCAACTCCAACGTGCCTGCCACACCTCCATGTAACAAGACTTGTATGTGGCATGTGCGACCGCACCGTCGCACTAGCCGTGTCGTTAATTCCCAAAGCCCGGCCAGTCCTGCTGATCAGCAGCTGCCTCAGAAAGGCCCCCCACTTCTTGTTTGCGAGAGGCCCGCACCTTGAGCACTTCGACCTGCAGGCCAGCGGCGGCCAGCGCGGCCAGCCAGGCGCGCTGCTGCTCGCTCAGGCGGTCGCGCGGGCCCTTGACCTGCGCGCGCAGCATCCCCCAGTGCACCTCACAAGAGCCCTGGAGCTCACGGTACTCGCCAAGACACATCGCACCCGAGACACCCAGCGCTGGAGCTCCGCCTTGCGAAGGAACCTCCAAAACGCATGCCAGCGCGTGCAGCGCATCGGGTGAGCAGTCGCGTCTGCACCCAAGCATCAATGCAGACGCCCAGCCTTCTGCCACAGCAGATGCACGGACCGTTCGAGCATTCCTTCCCGCACCTCTGACAGCCGCGCCGAGCCCGGCGTCCCCTCTGGCACGCCGGGCCGCCACAGCAGCAGGTCCGGCATCCCGCCTGCCGCGCACTCAGGTCGGCCTCACAGCGGCCGGGCCGAGGCGCGCGCGAGAAATAAAGAGCGCCTCGCATGCCGACCCTGCCTTACCCTATGCCAATGCACGCAGAGACGAGGCTGCGGCGCGACCTGCAGGCCCTCCTGCAGCACAGACAGGTGCAGCGCGCCGTGCGCGCGCCGGTGCGCTGGCGCGGGAGGTGCGTCTCATGCGCGCCTGCCCAGCCGGAGTGGTCTTGCGCGAGCAGGCGGCAGACGCCGGCCAGCCCGGGGCCGCCCACGCACTCGGCGATCTCCACCAGCTCGTCCACGGCTGCCGCGCGACGCCCACCCAGCTTGCGGCGCGCCGGCAGGGCACTGGCTTGGGAAGAAGTACCTTGACAATTAAGATTCATGTGCTACACGCCTGCCCTGCATCAGGAGCAGGAGTGCGCCTAATCTCTACCCTGGAACAAGGCTGTGCGGCTCCTTGGCCCCATGACCACGTTAAATAATGAGCGTGCACGAGCCATGCGCCTTTTCCGTGACGCCGCTCCCCACCCCTGCTGCGCGAGGACGGCCGCATGAAACAATGCGGCTGCAGGCGACCGTCTAGGAGTGGCAGGCGGCCGCGCGCACCGTGGCGCTCCCAGTTGACGCCCACGCACATGACGCCCTCGTGCGCGGCCCAGGCGGCGCGCAGCAGGGCGGGCCCCCGGCCGGCCGCAACGTCGGCCAGCCGCGCTTCAATGGCGGCCTGCCGGTGCACGTAGAAGCCCGGCGTCGACAGATCCAGCGGCGACGTCTGGAACGCGCTGCGCGCAGCCGCGGGCGCCGGTCAGGGCGCGTGAGGCCGCGGGAGCGGAGCGTTGCGCAGGCTGCTCGAGCGCTGCGCTCTGGGCGAGGCACCACGTTCGGTCGGTTCGGGTGTGCGGGCTGCGACGCGAGGCGCCGACAGGGGCAGCAAGAGCACCTGCGCAGGGCGTCCGGCACGGGCGCGAACAGCGCCGGCCAGAGCAGCAGCCCGAACAGCGTCGCCCACACGCCGCCCTCGCAGTGCGCGCCTGCCGGCGCGCGCCTCACACGATCAGCGTGCAATCGCCTCAACCCGGCCCTGTCAGTTCTTCCGAATCCATTTTAGATAAGCGTGCATGCATACCTCTACAAGCATCCGTACGGATTCACATTAATGGACGGTGTATCACATGCCCTTCACTACTCATCTCGCGCACCTCCTGCCGCACCTTGACATACGTTGCCATGTCTTCCAGCCATGGAAAGATTTGCGGGCGTTCCGGGAGCAACAGCACAGCGCAAAGTAGCTACAGCATGGCAGGTGAGCTCGAGCTTGTCTGCGTCAGATGAGCCTCAGCACTGTGGCTGGGCTCCGGCTCCCACGCGCGGCGCACGGCCTGAGGGGCGCACACCCTTCCAGCCGCCGGTCTCGGGCGCGGCGTAGTGCAGCAGCGCCAGCTGCTCCACGCCGACCGCGCTGCCGTCGGCCGCCCAGAAGCGGCTCTTGGCGCCCAGCACGCTCGTGATCGGCCGGCCCTCGATGCGCACCTGGCGCGCGCGGGCGGCGCCGTCGCCCGCCGGGCGCGCCGCTCGGCCGCGCGCAGGCGCCGCGACTCCTGCTACTGCTGGTGCGAGCCCGCGCATGGCCAATCGCCTCGGCTGAGCAAGGGTCAGGCAACAGCGGCAGCGCGTCGCCGCGCCTTCCGTGCATCCTGCACTGGCAACCATGCGTGCAAGTATGTAAGGACGGGCTGTGCGGGCGCGCCTCGGGCGGCTCGCGCGGCAGGGCGGCGGCCCAGGCCGGCCGGCGCCAGCGCCGCGGCGGCTTGCCCAGGCGCAGGATGCGGCGCTGCAGGTCCAGGCGCTCGCCGCCGCGCACGTGCTCGTCCGCCAGCGCCGCCTCCGCCACCTGCGCGCCCGCCTCACGCGCGTGACAGGCCACCCTAGCCCTAGGCCGGCCTTGAAGACGCACAGGCACCCCTGTGCCTGGGCGCAAGCCAAAGACATACCCGTGCGCGCATCCTTCCAACTAAAAAGTGATATCTGTTTCTGACAATTGACAGGGAGGTGGGACAAGCTGGCGCGGCTGCGCAGTCGCCGGCGCAGGCCCTGCCTGCGCAGCCGCCGGCGCGGCGCGCGCAGCAGGCTGCTGCGCGGGCAGTCGGGCGGGGCGGCGCGCCTCCAGCGCCTCCTCGGGCCGGCCCAGGTGCTCGGTGTCGATGGACAGCCGCACCCACCACTCGCCGCGCCTGTTTGGGCAGCACTGCCCGCCTGCGCGCGGGGCGTTGCGCGCGCGGCTTCGGTCAAGGCCGCCTCACTGGTGCGGGGCAGCATATGCGGCAGGGACCCACAGCCAAGATCACATGCATCATACACCCCGCGGCATGCACCACATCATTCAGCTGCTAAACCTGCCACCCTCAAGCCCTGTTCATGAATCAAGTGCATTTGGCTTTGGACAGGGCCCACACACCAAGGCACAGCTCGGACTCATGTGCATCGCGGCAAGCGCGTGCACCCGCGCCGGGCCGGCGCCGCACCGAGCAGCAGGCGCAGGAGGTCGGCGGCGTCGGCGTAGCGGCGCTGGCGCTCGCGCAGCGCGACGCACGCGGTCGCCATGGAGACGTGCACCCACGCCGCGCTGAAGCGCCGCAGGAACGGCGCGGCCGGCCAGTCGCCGGCCGCGCCCGGCCGCGCCGGCTCGGCGCCGCCGCCCGCCGCCGCCGCGCCCGGGCTGCCGGCCCGGCCGCACCCGGCCGCGACGGCCGCGCTGGAGAGCGGGCTGCCGCGCTGGCTGCCGGCGGTGCCCGCGGCACGGTCCGCCTCCTCCTGTCCGGCGCCCGCCCTCTCGGCCATGCTGCGGCTGCGCGTGCGCGGCGGCGTCCGAAAGCCCCCGCTGCAGCACTCCACATCCGCGGCAGCGTCCCCGGCGCTGCCGCCGCAACGTCGGCTCTCGGGGCTGGGCGACCACCCGCTTGCACCCGAGGCGCTCCCACACGCAGCGGGTGCGCTGGGCTGCGCCGCGCTGAAGGGGCTGACAGCCACCCCGCTCTGGGCCAGCCCGGGCGCAGACTGCGAGCTGCACGCGGCGGCCAGTCCTTCATGGGGAGCGCTGCTGGCGGGCCCCGCGGGCGCGCTGCTTTCGGGCGTGCCCCTGTGCGGTCGCTCGGCGCGCGCGGGGCTCGCGCGTGTGGGCGACAGGCCCGGCGCCAAGTCCGCGGCGCGCGACCTCTGCGGCGGCGTGGGCGGCACCTTGTGCTCGCCCACATCCAGCGCCGCCCAGGCTGGCTGCAGCGCGGTCTCCGCAGCCGCCATGTTGCCTGCCTGCGCTAACATTGCACACACTGTCTGAGTGGGTTTCAAACCTGTCGGGGTGGGCCAGCTGAGGCCACTCTGCACACTCTGTTGTGTGAGCGCTCACCAGAGCCGCCAGTGTCACCAGACACTGGCAAAGGCAACGGTTTCGTGGAATGCAAAGCGTTAAGAGAGCAACTTCAAGCCTCCGGCCACCCAGCTGCTTCCTGAACCTACGCGCGCGCATGGCTTCCTCGTTGCGCAGAGACCCCGCAGGCCACCCAGGACCCTACACCAGGTCACGCAATGTGCGCCTGGGGCGGCACGCCTCCAGCGCGGCGTCCAGCGCGGACGCGTGCGCGAGCGCGGCCTCATATGCCAGCAGCGCGGCGCGCGTGCGCCAGACCGGCCGCGTGCGCCACACGCGGTACTGCGGGTAGCGCGCCGAGCCCAGGTCCGTGACCTGCGCGTGCGCGGGCGCGGCGCTTGCGCACGTGCGCTCATGCGTGCGCGTCGTTGGCAAGGGGTCGGGCTGCCACAGCAGCAGCGGCGGCGCCAGGTGTCCGAGCACCTGTATCAGGTGGGGGTATGGCGGCCCTTGCAGTGCACGCATGCAGCGCGGACGCCGGCCTGCACTGTCGCCCAGCAGGCGGCCTCTGTACAGACTGTGGCGCGCTTCCGTCACGCAACACACGCAGCGCTTGTGCACGGTGGCCGATCGCGCATGCACGGGCGCAGGCCTGTGGGGCTCGCGGCGGGGGCAAGGGGTGTCGCACCAGGAAGCGCGACAGGTCGTGGCCCTCGTGCAGGAAGAACAGGCGCTGCAGGCGGCGCGCTGCCCCGGCAGCCGCGGGCGCCAGGCGCATGCACGCGCCCGCCGTCCGCATCAGCTCCGCTCGCGCGCTGGCGCCCTGGCGCCGGCCATAAATTGTGAGCCGTCTGTGGCCTGCCCCGCGGTCACCTCCTGCATCAGGTCGCTTCTTCTCCTCAGGACCAGGCTCGCACGAGGGCCCTGAACGCTCTGTGGTGAGCGCGACATCCTGACCTTGATTAGCGCAACATGCTGACAAACATGCACGACGCGCACGGCTCCGCGCTGCATCCCGCGCCACGCGCCCGCCGCTGAGCGGCGGCCGCGGCGCACCCGCAGGCCGCTGGCCGCGGGCAACTCGCCCGCGCGCAGCGCGCCAGCGACCCGTGCCAGCAGCTGAGCGCGCGAGTTGCCGCTCGCGCGCCCAGGCGGGTGCAGCTTGAGGCGCGCCGCCAGCGCGGCCAGCTCCGGCGCGGTCAGCACGTTGACGACCGCCTCCGCGTCTGCGCGCGCGCCCCGGCCAGCACGTTAGCCGGCCAGCACGCCGGCCATCAGTTCCCTGTAATAACGCCCTGCCTCTGTGAAGCAGGCAGGAATCAGCCGCAGTGACCTTTGCTTGGCGGCGGGGCAGTCAGAGCCGCTGGTGCAGACATGCATGCATGCGCAGGTGTCCATGGAAATCACACCACGAGGCGCCGACAGGGGGCCGGCGCGGCCCGCCATGCAGCCCCGCCGCGCACCGGCAGGGCCCGCGCGCTCCAGCAGCGCCGCGAGGCCGGCGTCGGCCAGCGCGCGCGCGGCGGCGGCCGGCTCGGGCACCTCCGAGTACGCATGGCCGCCCAGGCGGAACCAGGGACCGCGGCGCGGGTGCAGGCGCAGGAACAGGCACTGCGCGGCCACCGGGAGTGCCTGCCGCGCCCGCGCGCGGCAGCGTCGGCCGGCGCGGCGCTGGTGCTGCGCGCGCGCGCGCGCTGGCTCCAAGCACCCGCGGACCTCACGGGAGAGAAGGGTCTGACGTCACAACCAACCCTGATCCTGGCCTGTTCAGAGGCATGAGGCGCAGCCAGCTAGCGAGTGACGTCACGCAAGAGGCTGCCGCGGCACGGTGCTTGCGGCGGGGTTGAGCCAGCCAGACTGCTGGCCGCAGCACAGCCTGCGCCAGACCGCCCAGGCCTGTGCACGCCCGCGCCCCTGCTGCCACTTGCACAGCCACCGAAGGGAACAGGGTGCGCCCCGACCGGGCGCGCCTTGAAGCCCGCCACAAAGCCGGTCTCCTCGTCGGCCAGCAGGTGCGCGTCCGCGTCGCACACCGCGTCGCACAGCAGCAGGAAGTTGCCGCGCAGCACCTCGCCCGTGCCCGCGTTCGCGCGCGCGCCCGGGCCAGCCGCGTGCTCCGCCGCCGCCGCCGCCACGACCGCTAGCCCCGCGCGCAGCGCCGCGGCCGCGGCCGAGTCGCCCGCGGCCTTGCCCGTGCCGCACACCTGCGCCTTGCGCGCGTCAGCATGCATGCGCTGCCCATGCTGACAGTGTTACCGTGGCTCCTGATCGGCAGGCGCAACAAAGCGAACTTGAAGTAAGTGCAAAATTGGGGTGCCGTGACCAGGCATTCACACCTCTGGGCTGAGCCCCGCTGCGCAGGCATGCTACGCACGGAAAGGAGGGGCTGCAGGGCCCGCGCACGTGCAGCGTCAGCCGCAGCGGCGCAGCGCCGGAGGCGGGCGCCTCGGCTGTCACGCCGTTCGCGGCAACTAGGCCCTGCGCCAGCAGCGGCGCCAGCACGGCCGCGACCACCGCGGGCAGGTAGCCCAGCCCCGCGCCCGGGCCCGGGCCCCCGGCGCTCATAACCACAAGCGCGTTGGCGTCGCGCGGATTGCCCGGCTCCGGCTGGATGGCGAGCGGCTGGCCGGCCGGCGGCTGCTCCGCGAGCGGCGGGAACAGCCCGCGGCCGACCGCGTACGTGACAAACTGCCCGGCGCACGCTCCGGCGTCCGCGGCCATGCCGGAGCCGCCCTTCGTGGCCGCGTCTGCCTCTACAGCCCCGGCGCTCGGCCGCAGCCCTGCGAGCATCCCGGCTTGCGCGGCGTCGGCGGGCGCCGCAACGCCGCCGCCTGGGCTGCCACGCCCGTCCGCAGGGCCCACCGCGGAGCTGGGCGCTGCGGCCGGGCTGGCAGGCGGCGCCGGCCCCTGCGCCGCACAACCCGCCTGGGCCGCCGCGGGCGCTCCGTGTGGGGCCCGGCTGGCGGCGGCAAACGCGCTGGCGGGCTCCTCCGCGCTGCGCCTGCGGCTAGCACCGCCCCCGCCCGGGCCGGCCGCGCCTGGTGTCGCGTCTGCGCTTGGCGGCTGGGCAGGGCTCGCCGCGCAGCCGCCCAGGTTCCGGCGCTTGCGGACGGAGCCCGCGCTGCCCGGCGCGGGCGCAGAGCGTGCAAAGCGCAGCAGGGTCGGCTGCGCTCGGCAGCGGCCGGCCTCGCTCCGCGCCAGGCAGCGCTCTGCGCGCCCGCCCAGGCGGGCGGGGGTTAGTTGACGGCACACTACTTATGCTTGTGGGGCAAGCATGCGCGCGACGTGCAGCATCTTTGTATACAGTGTCGTGTACAACACTCTGTCAGGACTTGCACAGTGCTGCATGTGCAGTAGAGCTGCACATCCGATCCTCATCAGCGCGGAGCAAGGACTTGCCGATGTGGCGGTCTGTGGCATCCGCATCGTCCAGCGGCACTGCCTGGCGGCAGATTGGGCAGTGCCCGGGCTCTAGGTCAGCAGCAGCGCCTTGCTGATGCGCTTGGCGGGGCTCTGGCTCTGCCTCTGCTGCGACTGGGAGCGGTGCCGGCGCACTCGCCGCACGGAAGGAGCCATCGCCTGCTAGCGCTGGTGCCGTGCGGCGCAGGAACCCTTTTGGCCTGCCCAGCAGCTCCTGCAGCGACGCCTGCCCACGCAGCAGGCGCGCCAGTGCGCCCGACTGCAGCTCGCTGCTCCACGCTCATCCGTGGACCCGGAGGCGCAGGTGTGGAAGCCTTGCTATGCTTTTGTGTGCCAGCTGTGGGAGATAGATAGTGTGCGTATTAATATTGGAATTACAACAGTGGAAGACGAGCCTATTTAGCCGCTACCGAGACTCGCTACCGCTCCGACTTCGGCCCGAAGTTCAGACGTCGCGCCGCTTCAACTTCTAAGTCGAACCTTGGCAAAGGCGCTTGGGAGTGGGGAACGCCTCGGCTGCCCGCCACCCGAGAGCCCTCGAAGCTATGGGCCTCACAGCCTGCTTCATCCAGGCATGCGAGCTGCTGGACAGCAGCCTGCCCGAGGCGATACGACAGCCTGTTCGAAAACACCTTGTGCTTCGCCTGGAACCACGTTTGCCCTTTGAATAGCACTGGTATTGCCTCGTCCCACTTACGCAACCTCTGCGCCAGTGTGGCCAAGCCCTTGCCCACGCCCACGCCACCGGTCCAACCCAGCCACCCCTGTGGCAAGCCTGACCGCAGCCTCGCCCCCAATCAGGAGTTGCGCTGGAAGACAGCGACCAAGCATGGAGGGTGCAGGTGAGATCTTTCTGCGTGCGCAGGTAGAGACGCAGCTGCAGGCAGCGGCAATGGGCCGGTGCCCAGGCTGGCGAAGCCGCTGCCGCTGAGCTAGCAGGCATTTGGCTCAATAGGACCACCGCGGCAGCCAACGCAGCCACCCAGGCAGCCGCCCACGCCCAGGCAGCAGCCAACGCTGCTGTCCCAGCCGCAGCCCTGCTGCCCGCTCACCTGGTGGTCTGAGTACTTTGCCGACGTGGGCGAGCCTGGCGTCCTCAAGACCTGCTCCCAGACGGACAGCGCAACCCTGCAGCTGGCCGCACAGCTGCCCGTGGGTCTGCACAAGGTCGCCTTCACGACCGCGTACCTCAAGGGCACGGCGGTGACCTGGTAGCCGCAGGCCCACGCAGCGCGCCAGCAGCCCTGGACGTCCACCAAGGTCAAGGCTCTCCTGTCGGCGAACTTTGGCATGCCGAACCAGAGGAAGGCCGCGCGCGACGGCCTCGCCCACCTGCAGCAGACGACCACTAGCGTCGTTCACACGAGCGACTCCGCGAGCACATCCCCGTTGCCACCGGCAACCACGAGGAGGACTACATCCACCGCTACGTCCACTGTCTGCACCTCAAGATACTCATGCGGAGATCATCGGCATGCAGGACCCTTCGATCCTGCACTACGCCATGCGACGGCCCTCACCGCTGAGACCGTCGTCCGCCGCGCCGTCCGCACCAACCCGTACCGCGCGTCTGGCTCGACAACACTGCCATGCCCATTTGCGAGCTCATCTGTCTCGCTCCGCTGCCACTGTTGTCAACTCGCAGTTGCTTGGCAGGCCCAGCACCTGCATCCCAGAGCATGCCGATGTGGCGGGCGCCCAGCTCCATGGGCATGGCAGTGTTGTCGTAGATGATGCGGCGGTACGAGTTGGACCGGACGCCGCGGTCGGTGGTCTCGGTGGTGAGGGCCATGCGCATGGCGTCGTCCAGGGTCTGAGTGTCGAACATGCTGACGATCGCCTCAACCTTGGGTGGGAGCCCGCGGACGTAGCGGTGGGTGTAGTCTTCCTCGCCGTAACGTAAAATGGTGGTCTGCTGCAGGGCGCACGCGGCCTTATTTTCATTCGGCGTGCCAAAATGCGCCTGCAGGTTAGCCTTGAACTCGATGTACGTCCAGGGTTGCTGGCTCGCTGCGTCGGCCTGCTGCCACCAACGCGGCGGTGTGGGTTGGTGTAAACGGCGCAGTCGCAATGGACCCGGCGGTGAGGGCCATGCGCATAGCGTCGTCCAGGGTCTGCGGGTCCTGCATGCCGACGATTTCCTCGATCGTATGATGCAGACCGTGTTAGCGGTGCATAAAGTGGTTGCGGGCGCCCGGCCGCACAGGTGTCATGGCACCCCGCGCGCGAGCGGCATGCTCATTCGCGCCGTCGCGGGCTCAGAGGCGCCGCGTGGTGCGGGTGCCCAGCCAGACAGGCTTTTACAGCTTGTGCTCAGGTCCCAAGACCAGTACTGGTGTTACCACTGTCCACGAAGCAAAGTTCGGCATGTTTTGGCCATGCAGGCCCCTTGCATCTCATGTCATGTCCGGAAAAAAGTCTGGCATGTCTGGCCTCAAGGGCCTCTTTGTGCAATAGCTCCTGCATGCCACGAGCTCTTCCTGCCGCCAGCCGACGTCTTTAGAGGCTGGACATGCATGGCCGCCAACAACATTTTCTAGGCTGCGGCTCCCCTGCCAGTACAGCTGCCCCATGACCTCAGCCATACATGCCACGTACACGTGCACACAGGCACACAAAGTGGGCCAATCGACTGTAAGAGGCTGCACGTTGTGCCATCCGATGTATGCATGATAGGTCAGCATATGGTACAGGTGTGAGAGGCTGGAGGGAAGCGGTGTGTTAAATTATTGCCATACCAAACTTGCTTTTAAAGCTTTTATGTCACAGTGAGTGCATCTGGCAGGCATAAGTGGTGGCCAGGCCACCACCGACAGCCTGTTTGGCCAGCACCGAGCTCAGCCCGGCGCCCATGCGCCATGCCTGGAGGCCTGACGCACCTCGAGCCTCAGGTCACCAACCTGCGCAGGCCGGCAGATGTGGCTTCAACAAACTTTCTGTGGTTACCTATTTATTGCTCAGTTTAATTGTGAAGCAGTGATGCATGCCGTTTGACATGATAGAGCACCGAGCGCAACACGAGCAGGCATGTCATTGACCCTGGGCGGCCATGCAGAGTTTCTCGCACATGCCGCTGCAGCTCCACATGCAAGAATGCACGCTGGAGGGCAAGGCCATGCTCAGCATGGCCACAAGCCTGGCACTCCAGGCACCCAGCATTGCCCAAAATTGCCCCGTCTCTCCCGCACAGCGTCACGGCGTGCGCGCACCTGCGCTGCCCAGGGCGGGCCAGCGCTCGCCGCCACGTCGAGTGCGGCCTCCGCTGCGGCGGCGATGCTGGCGTGCTCGTCCTTCAACAGGTCCACCAGGTAGCGCGGTGCCTGGCAGCAGGCTGCGATTGCGCACGGGAGCGCTGCATGGGAGCACTGCTGCACCATCCCTACAGAGACCGCTGAAGGTGGCTGCTCCATGGCTGTCACTGCGTGCAGGCGAGGCAGACAGGCTTGCCTCGTCCGTAGCTGTCCTGTGCCATTCCCAAGCCCATGTCCTCCTGCAGGATGGGACGCGAGACCTGCGTGGCCGCCAGCAGGGCCCGCAGCGGCTCGTGCTGCAGGAGCGTGGCCAGCGACAGCACGGCCTGCAGCGCGAACTCGTCGTCCGCGCGCCGCTCCACCAACAGCGCCACCAGCGCCTCCCCCTGCCCGCCGCGCGCCGCGCTCAGAGCTGCCCCATGGCAGGCGCCGCGGGCTCAGGAAAGCTCCAGGAGGATCTGGCTGAGCGCGCAGCTGCGCCCCGCAGCTTCACGTGCAGCCGTGTATGCAGTGCAGTCTGCCCATCCTGTGCGCATCAGCCGCCACCCGCTGAAGAGCGCAGCGCGGCAGATTGCACAACCACACCCGCTGCAGTGCCAGCACCAACAGCGCGGCAGCTCCACACGCATGCCCAAGCGCCCTGCCCCATCTGCTCGTCCCAAGCGCCTCGCATGACCTGCTCGAGCGGCGGCCCGCACCGCGCCAGCCTCCGCTAGAAGGCACGCGGTGTCGGGCTGGCACAGCGCGCCGACGGCGATGACGGCCTCGAGCGCAATGTCGTCGTCGACGGCGCCCGGCGCGAGCGCAGCCGCCAGCCACGCTGGCAGCCCGGAGCGCGCCAGCGCCGGGTGCCAGGCCAGCGGCGGCAGCGCTGCGTGCGCCAGAGCGCGCAGCGCCTCCACGCGCACGTCCGCCTCGGTCGCCGGGTCCTGAGCGGCGCGGGCGGCTCTGAGGAACGCTCTCTGCACCACTCGGGTGTTCGGCGATCGCTGAAGCGTGCGCAAACGCGTCTGCGGGCGCCTGACTGGCCTGCACTGCTGGCTGGCGCCTGGACAGGAGTAGCGCCCCTTCTCACCACATCCTGCATGCACGCCGCATGGATATATATAGCACGTATGCAGTGCTCCAGCGTCACGGCATGCAGAAGGTCAGTTGCCTTACGGAGCCGGCTCAGCTTACGCCGCATGCGGTGTACGCCTAGATGGGCCAGCGTGGTCTGCTGCTCCCTTGCTCCCTCCTTGCAAGGGCAACACTCATCGGCCATGCCACCAGGTGCAGACTGGCAGGGCGGCTAAAGCGCGCCGTGAGCAGCCGTGCGAGCGCGTCCGCGGCCGGCGCAAAAGCCGCGGCCGCGTCGGCGGGCGCGGCGCGCTCGGTCAGGTTGCGCACAATGCGCAGCGCGAGCGGGTCGCGCACCGCCAGCGCCTTGCCCAGCAGCGCGCCCAGCGCGCCGCCGCCGGCCATGTCCTGCGCCGGGCACGAGCGCTCACCGCCTGCCGGCTTGCTCAGAGCTGGCCACTGGCTGGAGCAGGGCCGGCTGCCGGCCGCCGTGCCGCCCGCCGGTCACACAGTGCGCTCAGCAGCTGGCTTGCTCACACCTGGGCGTTGGCGGGTGCAGGGACGGCCGCCGTGCATTGCACACACTCGCGTGCTCACCCATGCTGCCCCATTACGACCGCCTAGGCGGTATCAGCAAGCATGCCTGTCACTATCTGAGGGAGAGCATGCACTGCAACGGCATGCATCTGCTGCTCCGCAAGCATGATGCGATCAACGTGCGGCTGCCCGCCATTTGAGGCATAAGGGGTCACGAAGGAAGAGCAGGCCGCATGCGTGCTCGAGGCGCGCGCGCCGCGGCCAGCGCGTCATCGAGGGAAAGGTTGACCGCGAGCGCGGCGAGCTCTGGCGCGGCGCGCAGGTCGCCGGCCGCCAGCAGTAGCGCCGGCAGCGCGGCTGCGGCGCCGGGGCCGCCGGGCGGCGCGGCGCGGAACAGCGGGCGGTGCGCGCGCTCCATGGACAGGTGGTACAGCAGCCCCAGCGCACCCGTGCGGAGCGCCGGAGCACGCAGCAGCGTCAGCGCCTGCAGGCGGCTCGGTTTACTCGCGTCAGAGGCCTCGGACATGGGTGGCTGGCACCCAGCGCAGGCCGGACAATGTGGATGCATCGAGTGATGCATCCATGCCCGGACGATGTCGCGCATGTCTGCTCAGGCCTGGATGCAGGCATGCCGCGCCTGCTCTAGCTCAAGCTGCTCTAGCTCAAGCTGCTTGCAATAACTGTCCTCTGCATGGAATGTTAGCGCGAACACGCAGTGGTCCTGCCCAAAGGCATTGCGGGTGTGGCAGCCAGCGCTGGAGCGAGTTCCGGCGGCGCACCCGCGGAATGGCGCCCAAGCGCGCCATGTCCGCGCGGGCGCCCGCGTCGAATGACAGGTTGTGCAGCAGCCGCAGCGCCAGCCCCGCCAGCGCGCCCGGGCTCCAGCCTGTGCCTCCGGCGCCGCCGCCGGCCTGCGTGTCCCAACCCCCGCTCTCCCACCCCTCCCCGCGAGCCTGCCCGCCCTCGCGCCTGCCGCCCGGCGCGGCTCTGCGCGGCACCGCCAGCACGAGCTGCCCGGGCGCAGGCTCCGCCTCGGACCCTGCACCCTGCAGGGTACTCCAGGCGCCCACGCCCAGCAGGCTCACTGCGCGCGGGATCACGCCCGCCGCCTGCACGGCCGCCAGCCCCGCCGGCGCGGCGGACAGGCGCAGCAGCGTGCCGGCCGCGCTTGCCGCCAGGTGCGGCGCCGCGCTGTCCAGCAGCCGCGCCAGCGTGGTGACTGTCGCCTGCGCGCCCGCCGGGCAGGGCCTGGCGCGTGGGTCGTGTGCCTGCCCTTGCACGGAATGAATGACCAGCCGCTTGTCAACACATCGTTCAACTCCCAGCGGCAGCGAAGCAAGCTCGTAAACCCAGATGAAAAGGAAAACCGCATCCACTGCGGCAGGCCATGCCGGCGGCCTCCATGCTGCATGTGCGCTTGGTATGCATGCACAGGACTCCGCAGGTGCCCCAGGCTCGCTGCGCGCCCTGGGCGTCCCACCTGCGCCTGCGCGGAGGCGCCGAGCTCGGGCGCCGCGCCCGCGGCCAGCAGGTTGCCCAGCAGCGCCGCGGCCAAGCCCTGCAGCCGCTCGCCCGCGCGCCCGGCGGCCAGCGCGCCGGCCTCGGCCGGTGCCAGCGAGGCGCGCCGCCGCGGGGCCGCCGACGCCGCGCGCGCCAGCAGCCCCGGCGACGGCGCCGACTCATCCTGTGCGCAGGCGTTGGCATCACTGTCAGCAGCCAGCGCTGCAACGTCCACCTGGGGGGTGCAGTTGAGCGCGCATGTGGCTATCGAGCCGGCCGCTTGTCGTGCTGGAAATAAACAGCGCCTGTGCTTTCGTAGCGCCAATCAGCATGGCGCCAAATCATGTGCGTTTCAGGTACCGGAGACTACATGCGCATGATTGGAGGCGCTGCCTGCTGCCCGCGCATGCGCGCGCCTGCTCACGGTGGTCCGCCCGGCGCGCCTCGCGCACGAGCACGTCCAGGGCGAGCGCGCCGGCGCTCGCGCCCGCGAGCGCGGCGTGCGCCGCGTCGAACAGGCTCAGCACCGCCAGGGCGCCTGCGCGGGGCGGTGCAGGGTCGGGTGCGAGGCGCAGAAGCGGGCGCTGCTACCAGCTGCCTCTTCTTCTTGCGTACCTTCAGGACATTGTGTCACCATCTTCATGTGATGATGCACATCGTCCGGCTGCAGTGTTTTGGAGGTGACATGGGGGACAGAGCTGCCGGACCAGAGCCTGCGGCACCTGTCGCCGCGAGGCACAGGCGGGCGCTGCGGTGGCCGTCCTCGCGCAGGCAGCGCGCCAGCGCGGCCACCAGCGCGCCCTGCGCCAGCAGCGCCGGCAGCGCATCCGCGCTGCGGAACAGCGCCGCGGCGCGCTCCGCCGCCGCCGCGCGCGCCGCGAGTTCCCCGTTGTACAGGCCTTCCTGGGGTGCAGCCGACATGGTCTGGCTGCAGATGTGTCTCATGGGCTTTGGCATGCAGTGCAAGGGGTTCTGCTGACGAAACAGCTCTTGTCATGGGCGGGCAACCGCAGACTCACAGCTTGAAATCTCCTAGCATGTTTTCGGCTGCATTGGCTGCATATACAGTAGTGCGTGTAGATGCACAGGGTGCTATGACCGAGAGACAACAGAAACACAGACATGTCAAACAGACAGCGGCTGCACTGCTCTGTCGCTCAGCAGCATAGTGCTGATGCATGTGCGGAGCGTAAAGGGTGCTGGGCGCGTACTGTGATGGCATCCAGCTTACCCAGGTCGTCCAGAGAGCTCAGGCGCCTGCTGTCGCCCAGGTCCATGCTTGCTGCAGAGGTGGCTCTCTGCCAGGCATCAAAAGCCGTAGCGGGTCGGGCCGGGGGCCCTGGGCGGAGCAGAGTGTGAGAGCAGGTGCATGCAGGCGGTAGGCGCAAAGAGGCACACGGTCTGCAACGGCGACGTGCCTTTGGGCCGCAGCTCGAAGCTGTCATGCAGCTCCTGCGCTTGCAGCTCCCGCAAGAGCTCCTCCACCAGGCCCACCTGCAGCCACGAATGTCACACACATTTGCCGGTCCATATAATGAGCAATAGAAGCAAGTGCAGCACGCCCAATGCTCGTCCGTGTGGTGGACACCCTGTCAGGAGAGTATGGAGCGGTTTGAGCGCACCCTGGAGGGGTGGATTAGGCGGCAACCTGCCACCAGGTCTCGCGCTAGCTCTGCAACATCCGCAGTTGTGTAGAGGCCTGGCACCTCCAACCTGCCCGGCCTTGGTTAGTGCTCTGTTCTTAGGTGAACAGGGATCCTGACGATGTGCAGCTGTAATATATCGCTCCAGCCGCTGCAAAGCGCACCGTTTTGTACCCGATGTGCGCTTCAGAACAGACCGCGCCCCGTCTGCTGCTGTGACAACGTCTTGCACCTGCGTATGGCGCATGTACTCTTTGGCATAGGCATGCAGGAGCGCCGCTTTCCAAGAGCCCGCCGAAAGAACTGCACCTCGTAGTGCACAATGAGTGCTGGCCCACTGGCGTCTGCTTCTAAGTCTCCTGGGACTACCTGCGTAAGCGCATGACCACGCTGAAAGATTTGCAGTACAAATAGTGCTGCACAAGGAAATATTTTCGTGTTTATACCTTGCGCTTCACTTGGCCGGCCATATGCTACTGAATAGAAAGGAGCTGGTCCTGATGTTCAGGAGGCCATAACTCCGCCCCGAGAGGGCTTCAGCAGCAGGGTCATGCAACCCTGCATGCCTTTTTCCCCTCAGTTAGAAGTGCGCTCTGACGCAAGCTTCCGTCGCACTACATGCTGGTTGAGCTGCTTAGTTGTAACAAGGTCCTGAAAACAATCCCTGTCTAAAACGTCACTGAGTGCAGATTGTGTTCAGCAGCCTGACCTGTACATATACAAAGTGAATGCCAACAGTTGTGCATGAGCAATTTCTCTTGTGCAACACGCACACTGAGCTCAATGCTTCCAAGACAATCTCAAGGCAGTCCGCTCCAGGTCGCCGCCTACCACGCAGCCACATCGTCCCCGGCCGCCTCCAGGCACAGCGTCGCATGCGCCGCCCTGGCAGGCGGCCCCGCCGGGTTCATTACCAGCACGTGGGCCGGCGTGCGCCTGTCCTGCGTGCCTCCACGCAGGGCCAGCAGCGGCGCCGCCTGGCACACCGCGACCGCGCCGCGCGAGGCGGGCGCGCCGCGCGGGACCTCAGACGTCACAAATCCTATCACAGGCCCTAAGCAGACAGCCGCGCGGCCCGGGGCCTGGCCGCTGACGTCCGGGACGCTCGCGCCACCAACGCCTGCGGCGTGTATTACCCCAGCAGCTGTCGGCGTGGCAGGCGGCAGCTCGCCCTCAAGGGCGGAGGCAGGAGCTAGGAGCTGCGCGCCGGCGGCGGCCTCGGCGTGCACGGCGGCGCCCGCGCGCGCGACCCCGCGCCCGGCCATGCGCAGCATCACGCGCACACAGCAGCGCAGGTCGGCGCACGTGGCCGGCTCCGGGCTGCGTCCGGCCGGCGCCGGCGCCTGCCACGCGGCCGCGCCCGCTGGCCGCGCGCGGGCTGCGCCCCACCTGGGCCCTGTTGGGGCCGCCTGGGAGGCTGTGGGCGCAGACCCCCCCGCGGCATCCCCAATAGGTGGCCCGCCGCGCTGCGGCGCGAGCGCGGCAGCAAGCACGCCGGGCGAGCGCGCCACATACCAGCCGGCTGGCAGGAGGCCCCGGGAGGCGATGCGGTGGCCGTCTGCGGCTGGCGCGCGCGCGGGCTCCGCATGGCCCGGCACAGCGGCCGCGGCGGCGGGCCTCGCTGCGCTGTCATGCGGCGCCCGCTGCGGCGCGAGCGCGCCCGCCGCGGCGCCAGGCCCGGCGCGCAGACCCACGTCGACGTCCATGGGGCCTGCGCCCGCCGCCGGCGTGCCCGGCGCCGCGTCCGCGCTGGCAGCCTTTGCGCCGTCCGCGTCTGCCGCGCCAACGCCGTCGCGGTCCGCGAGCGCGGCCGCGGTGGCGGCTGCGGGGCCCGATGCGCCCTGCGGCGCGCCTGCCCATGCGCCTGCATTAGCGGGCAAGGCCCGCTGGAAGCCCGCGCGGGCACTCCAGGGCGCTCTGCACGCCTGCACCCGCCGCCCGGGCGGCCGCGCACGGGCGGCCGCCCAGGCCTCCGCCGCGCCGCGCGCGGCTGCGGCGGCAGCCGCGGGCGTGTCCGGGCAGTCATCGAGGAACGCTGCGGCGCCCTGAGCCAGCGCCGTCCACCGCCACCTGCGTGCGCGGCGAGCTTGGGATCCCCCGCCTATTGTAACACTCTTGCACGCTGTGCGCAGCAGACAGGCGGACAGGAAGCGTGCAGGGCTGGCGCGCATGCGACTTCTGCGAGGTGCAGCGCGCGGCAGAAACCAGGCGTGCTGCCACGCCGGCTGGGGCGCACTCGCGCAGGCCGGCGGCGCGCGCGCCCGCAAACACGAGCGCGCGCCAGACAGGCCCCACGCAGCCGGCCGGCACCAGCAGCACCCAGGCGGGCGCAGCGGCGGCGTCAGCGGGCGCCCGGCGCACGGCAACGAGCGGCACGTGCACTGCGCCGCGTTTGGCGCCCTCCTGCAGCGCAGAGCACAGCGGCTGGCAAGCATCCTGCACACCGGCCTGCGATGGCCAGGAAGGAGGTGACATGAACACGCCGCCACGCCATGTGGCACCTGTGCACGTGCATTCACAGTGGTGCTGCCAGCGGCGCAGCCTCCCGAGGTTGGCTGTTTCCTGGCCGCGTCTGTCTTTGGGTGCACACAAGCAAACGTGCCTGCCCAGCTGGCCCGGCCTTAGCCCACGGTGCATGCGCCCGGCCGCCCGGCCTACACGCATGCAGGCCGCACCGCGCTTGCGGCCGGCGCCGGGCCCTCCAGGTGCAGGGCGGCCAGGCGGGCGCGGCAGCGCATGCCGCTCACAACCGCCTCGGGCGGCAGCGGGGACGGCGGGCGCTCCGCCCACAGCTTGCTCGCCGCTGGCGGGGCCGTGCGCAGCTGCCGGACCAGGCGCCCAGCCTCCGCGAGCTCCCGCTCTGTGCGCGCGCGGCGGCCGGGGCCGCCTCACAGCCACGACGACCAGAGGGCTGCAGCCGTGACGTCCAGAGGGCTGTAAACCCTGACTTTGGCTGAATCCGACGCATGCCGTGTCCCGGCCACAGCAGGTCATTGCCGAAGAGAGGCGCATCATGGCATGTGAGCGCCTCAGACGTCCCCAGGACCTGCCCACAAGCCTGCGTCCCGGTCACAGAGGCTGTGCACTGGAAGCATACAGGCGCCATGCAGGACTCCACAGGGCTCAAGAGGCAGCGCGCTGCACAGCCTTTTGGCAGCCAAGCCCCGCACCATAGGTTGGCAGCGCGCCGTGCGCTCCTAACGCTCGGCGGCCGCGCGTGCGCCGGCCGGCGCCCGGCCCGTCGACAGGCGCGCCCGCCAGAGGCGCCGCGCGCGTCGTGTCGCGCTCGGGCGAGCTGTGTGCTGCCAGCGCATCCACGCCCGCGACAAGCTGGACGAGCCGCGGGTCGCACAGTCGCAGGGCCAGCGCGGCACCGCTGGGCAGCGCCTCGCCCACCGCGCCGCCTGCAGGCGGACCGCGCGGCGCAGACAGCCGTGAGGAGCCTGGCATCTGTCCGGGGGCAAGAGTCGCGCACACCAGGGTCTTGCTGCTATGCACACATGGGGCATGTCGTGATGCGCAGCTAGGCGAGCGACAAGCATGTCCCCGCACGCACGGCCTGTCGCCGCTCCGCGTGATGCGGGGTCATGGCCACCACAGCACCAGCACAGCCTGCACAAGCGCGTGTGTGCTATCCTGCACAGCCCTGTGCAGGATAGACGCTGACTCAGACGACACGAAAACCTGAAGCGCAAGTGCACTTCCTAGCTTTGCTGCTGACCTGACGGCAGCTCGGTGCTTGGGCAGTCACGGGCCCCGCAGCATGCAGTGCTGCCGCAAGCGCACGCGCGCACCCGTGCTGCGCATGAGCGCCCAGAGCGCTCGCGCTACGCCGCCCGCGTCCTCGGGGCCGCTGGCCCGGGGCGCCTCCTGCGGCGCCTGGTGTCCCAGCGCTGCCGCAATGATGCGGTCGCTGCCAGAGCCTGCCAGCTCCAGCCGCCTCAGGCCGTCCCTGCAGCCGCATGCAGTTGTGCCCAGGTGCGCCCGAACATGTCTCGTCTCAGCAGGACCGACCACTTGAAAGGCTTGCCACAAGGCCACAAAGGCCGCCAGAGTCCGGCAGAGCTGCACTTCACTGCAGCACAGGCTGGTAAAGGTGCAAGTTTGCTGGTTTGCACCATTTATAAGCAGAGACTGGGGCCAAGTCAAACTGCTCATCTGTGCCGCACGGCACGGCAGGCACACGCTTGCCCACGACCAGCGCTCCGGAACAGCAGTGAGGCCCTGGTCACAAACAGCAGCACACGGAGAGCATGCTTGCCTGGTGAGCAGCTTCCTGCGCCCAACGGTGTTGCCGCACCGGGGCACCACGCTCACGCCGCACTCGGCGCATGCGTGCTGCAGAGCCGCCAGTGCGTCCTCGAAAGCCGCCGGGTGCAGCCACAGCCAGAGCCGCCTGTCGGCAGGCGCGCGCCCGCCACGCGCAGCCTCGCGGCCGCTGCCCGCCGTGCCCGCGCCGTCAGGAGCAGGCTCCGCGCGCGCGCTCTCAATGCCCTCTCCAGGCGTTGCCACGGGTGCAGCCGGCGCTGGCGCAGGCGCGGCAGCGGGCAGCGCGGCAGCTTGCGCGTGCACCCCTGGCCGCGCCGCCCTCGCGGCGCACGCCGCAGGCTGTGCAGCGGCAGCGGCAGGCGCGAGGTCAAACAGCGCGCGCGCCGGACACAGCGCGCCCCGGGGGTGCTCGCCCGGCCGGTGCAGCATGAGGCTCAGCTCCGCCAGGCCCGCGGCGGCCGCGCTGCCTGCGGCGCACAGGCGCCGTGCCTCCGGCCCGCTGCCGCCCGGCCAAACCACAGTCTTGTCAGGGCGCCAGGGCGAAACGCGAGGTGTGGATCCTGGTCAGCGCAGACATACGAGGCGCGATACTTGGCGCCCTCGGCCAGCACGCTCAAGTATTTGCCAGTGAGCTGATAGGTTACTGATGCTCAGAAAGCCCTCGATCTCACCAGTGTGCAGCGTCCAGTGAGCGCACAAGACTGCGCGGCGCACTGCATATACGACTCAGGAGTATAAGGGAGGTGGGGCGTACCAGAGCAGAGCCAGCGCGGAGCGCAGCGCCGCCAGCGGCCCCGCCAGCTGCACGGGCCGCCAGTATGACGCGTCGTGCAGCAGCGTGCCCCCGCGCAGCGCCGCCAGCGCCGCGCGGCTGCCGCGACCGCGCCCGGGCGCGCCCTCCGCCAGCACGTGGCCCCACCTGTGCGCTTGTACTCAGGCCCGAGACCGTACAGATTAATCACAACCCGCCTGGCAGAGCAGGCCACTGTGCATGATCTCGCTGTGGCCAAACATGCATGCCAGCCCTGCTGCAACCCTCTTCCCCAGTAGCTCCACCAGCGCTCCTTGAGCAGGTCTAGCTACATGCAGCGCGCAGGCGTGTGAAAGCCCAAACACAAAGCCCACAGGCTGGCTCTGCGCCAAGGTTGGCGCCAGTATAGTGGCCAGGACACTTGGTTCAAGCAGGCGGGCATGGAAGGACGGGGGTGGGGGGAACCACACCTTCGCACCATACTGAAACGCTTGGCATGCCAAACGTGCGTCTCCAGGTGCACTGGGCGCTCGCAGCTCTCGCCACGGGGGTCTGCCGCTTGCCCAGCACCAGAATCCTGCTCGGCTGCGCAGCGGCCCGCCAGCGCGGCCTCCAGGCTGCGCTGCAGGCGGCCGCGGCGCCGGCGCATTGCCCGGTTGCAAACCTCTGGCGTGCTTGGCTCCTGCACAGCCCCATATTATTTACAGGCAGTGTAACGGGGCTCACTTGACGTATGTCTTAGAACATACCGAGCAGCCTGCGCAGGGCCGCTCAGCAATAACCACAAGGAGCAGCTGGAACATGTGCTGCAGGGCGCTCACCACACATGGTGCAGCGACCCCTGACGCCCCTTGTTCGCCTGACGGCGCTGCCTGGTCGCTGTCGTGCGCGATGCGCTGTCGCTTGGCTTGCAGCTGCAGATTTGGCCTCCGGCGGTGTTTGTAGCTGTTGTGACTTGTTGCCCGCCTGCAAGCACAGGCTGAAGCGTAAAAACCAAAGGTGACAGCCGCGTCAAACAAGCATTGCACGTCGCTTGCACCTGCGTAAGTGGCGTGGAAGTGCGGCTGCTCCCCAGTTGCCACTCGCTTTAAGGGTGTCGCACAACGCGTTTATCTGCGGGGCACGCAGGCTTTCAGCAGCAGTAAGAGCATGGGCACTTGCAGGTGGAATGCACATTGGTCCTACCTCGAGCTCCCGTGCAGCAGCAAAGCGCTGCACCTCCAGAGCGCGCGGCAGGTCGCCAAGAGGCGCCTCCATGGCTCTACGACAGGGCGTACACATTTACAGTAATTGTTGCTCAATTACGCTGCTCAATTCCTCTTTCTCAGGGCACTAGCCCCCATTATTTAACTGCCCATTAGCGCCATGTCATGTTGGGAGGCACGGAAGCCTTGCATTGGCTAGTCGCCAACTAGCTGGCATGAATTGCCAGACCAACACTGCCCACCCGAAGTCCTTATTCGCATGCCCAGACGGGCGCTTGCCTGCTGGACCTGTCTCTGCTGGCGGTGGCTAACTCTGCGCCTGTGAAACCCCTCCATGTCCATGGAGCCGGCTAATAGTCTCTGCGCGCGAGGCATTGGCCATGTGCATGCCATCTTGCAATACAAAACGCAACCATGCCTGCCGACTTGTTGCGCGCTACCGCCTCTAAACAGTATCAACAGCTGAACTTGCTTCGCAGGAACGCCGCCGCCCAAGCTTCCGCCGGCGCCGCAGCGGCACGCCAGAGCGGCGTCAGCGCAGCGCGCTCCTGCGCATCGGCCGCCACCTCCGCCTCCGAACGCGGCGTCACGCATGCGCGCCGGTTCGTGCTGCTCGCAAACAGCCTGCCGTGCCGCAAGGAGCCACAGGTGTCAGCGGCTCACTCTGACACCATAGGTGAGAGACGGCATGCCTCCGCTCTGCGCGCCACGCTGATATACACTAGCTGATACATGCACATTGGCGGGCCTGGAAGCGTGCGCTGGTGCAGGATATCACTCACGTCAAATTTGACAGGCCGCACACCACATGGCACGCCGCAGCCTCTCCTCTGGGTCAGCCCTCGAGGCGGCGGCGGCGGCGGCGGCGGCGGCCGCCGCGATGGGCGGGCAGCTGGCGAGGAGGGCCGGCACGATGTTGGTGACGTGGAAGTCGACGGCAGACATGGGAAGGTCCGCTGAGCGCAGCTCGGGCGAGCCAGCGGGCTCCCCTGGTCGGCGCGCAGGGAACACTTCACAGCCCTTAACAGTTTGCAGAGCATGCAGGGCATGGTTGGCAGCTGATGCTCACGTGCATGCTGTGTACCGCATCAACTTTGCATTCAGACTTGCCTGTGGAGCATGCGCTCCGAGCGGGGCCCGCTCCGCGTGAGTCACGCCTGGCGGATGCGCTCGCACAGCACACAGTGTGCCACAGGCAAGTTCGCAGCAAAAGGCGCCACGTCCTGCACAGCAGCCGCACAGCTCACGGGCTGCCGCACCTGGGTCAGTGCCGCAGGCCGCCCACAGCAGGTCCAGCCAGGTGGCGCTGTGCGGCAGGCCCGCACACCGCGGTGGGGCGCCCAGCGCCCCGGACAGCCTGCAGGCGCAGGCCAGCGCCACATGAGCACGGTGACACCATGGCGCGCAGAACGTGACGCGTCTGGCCGTCTTCCGGGCCTGGAGGACAGAGCAGTCGCACACAACTCGACGCTGAGAGTGGGGTTGACGCAACTGGGACTGATGAATAGGCTGATGAATGGACATGCCTGACTTGGCAACGGGGGACACCAGAAGGTGTACCCATCCAGCGCATGCGCACGCGCATGCGCATGTGCACCGCGGCGCGCACCGCCCTGCCCACAGGCCGGCAAAGCCGTGCAGCATCTGCACATCGCCGGGCATGCCGCCAAACGCCGCGCGCAGCCGCACGGCCATCACCAGCGTCGCGGCCTCGCCCGCGCGCGCTGCCGCGCAGCCGGCGGGCTTGCCGCGCGGCTCAGCCTCGACCTGCTCGTTGCGGCAGCAGTGAGCGTTCAGCTTGCTGGAACAGCACGGCAGATGTGTGTCTCCAGAGCTTAAAATGAGCAGGCAGGCTGACAGAGACGCCGTGTTTGTGCAGCTGTTTCGCACACGCTGAACTGGCAGTTTCAGCACGGCGACGGAGAATGTGTACAGGCACATTGATGCGTTGTGAGCCCACTGGCACCCACCGGCCTGACCGCGCTGGAGACAGGGTATGCATCGCGCAGGCGCCCGCACGCCAGCTGCCGGACGATGGCCAGGCAGGCTGCTGCATGCGCGCGGCCAAGCCGGTAGCCCTTGGCAGCGGCTGCCATCAGCCACACGAGCAGCGGCAGCGCCGGGTGCAGCAACGCGTCCTGCATGAGCGCCCATTATCTGCCCATGCCGGGCGTCCCATGCTGGGCTGCCCTTGCATGTACAGTTTCTTGGACTGGCACGGGTATGAAGACAGGTAAAAGAGCGATTCAGTGGTTGAGCTGGCACACTAAAGCAAAGGGCACCAGGGAAGCAATCAGGGAGGATGAGGGCTGACCCTGCCACATAAACTTTCGAACAGCATTTCGCCGCAGCACACCAGAACAAATGGATGCTTGCTGGCGGGCGACACAGAATCGGCGTGCAGGCCCGCTGCTCAGCTGACGAGGGGCCCCACCTCCAGGCAGATGATTGTGATGCGCCGCAGGAACTCCGACGCATCCAGCTGCATCAGCCGCAGTGCAGACCTGGGGAGCAACGGGATCAGCAAATAGTGACCAGTGGCGGCGATGCCGTAACCGGGTGAGGCGATGCATGCGGTTCAAGCAATGAAGGGCTTCGAGCCTACATGCTGCGGTAGAGTGCCGATGCATACCGTGGAGGCGAGTCACAGACGCGACTCTAAGACCACACCCTGGGCGGGCACCTGTGCGCCTGCGCAACGCGCCCCAGCCGCACGTTCTTCTGCAGCGCGCTCTTGAGCAGCGCCGCGCCGCCGGAGAACTGCCCGGGCCCGCCGCCCAGCTCGCCGCCGGCGCCAGGCAGCGTGTTTGTCAGCAGCCGCAGCGTGAGCTTCCGGCCGCCCGGGGGCTTCTCGCCCTCGCGGGGCCCCTTGGGGCCCTGGCCAAGCCCTCCCAGTACCGCCGCATCCACCTGCATCGCGCCCGACCATGTGGCCGCCGGCCGGCCGTCGACCAGGGCGCTCCCTCTGCCGGCGCTGCCGGCTGCTCCGCGGTGCCGCCTCCCACATGCAGCGCTGCCATGCTGGGCCGCCTGCTGCGCGCTGCCGGGCGCTATGGACCCCGCAGGCCCGCCACCGGCCGCGGGCGCGCCCGACGGGCTGTCCCTGACGGGCGCAGCAGCGGGCTGCGCCGCGCTAGCTGCCTGTGGCGACCTTGACTGGTCCACGTCCGAGCCGCGCAGCGTGTCTGGCCACCAACACCAGCGCCAGCCGCTGTCCGGGCGCAGCTCCAGAAAGAAGTTGTGCGCGGCCGCGCGCGCGCGCTCCGCGGCCATGAGCGCCGCCAGCGCATCGCCCGGCCGCCTGTCAAGCGCGTGCGCCAAAGGGCTGGCCTCGGCGCCAGCTGCCGGCGCCGCCCCCGCCCCGCTCGCCGGCCCGCGGTGCGCCTCAGCGCCCGCGCTGCGCGGTGCCCCGAGCGGCACGTCTGCTGCCTGCGCCGTCGGCGGGCTGCCGGCGGGCCCGGACCGTGCCTCGGCGCTGTTGCTGCACGACTGCGCCGGCAAGGCCGCAGCATTGGCGGCCGCCGGGACTTGGCTTGCCAAGCATGCGCTCTTCTCCGCAGGCCCCAATCTGAGTTGCGGCGGCTCGCCGGCGCAAGGCGCCCGGCTGTCAGGCACCCGAGGCGCAGCCTGTGCGTCGCTGCAGGGTTCTGCAGCGCTGGACGTTGCAAGCAGGCTGCCGCCAGTGGGCTGGCGCGCTGCCGCAGGTCCCTCAGAGCGAGTGCCCGGGGAGTCCGAGGCCGCCCTGCTGCAGCTCAGCTCCGCTGTGCGAGCCGCACTGCGCTGGGCTGCTGCGTGGCTGCCAGGCCCCGCAACTCCGCAGGCAGCCCCTGGCTGCGGCTGGCATGCGTGCGTGCGTGCGTGGCTCGCAGCTGCTGTGTCCAGGCATGCGTTCACGTGAGAGGCCAGGAGCGCCTTGGGCAGGAGGTGCTCGCAGACGGGGCAGCGCTCGAACGCGGATCCCTGCAGAGTCGCCAGTCAGTGCTTTGCGCCCCCACCAATGGATCCTTGCACAGAACCGTACTTTGCAGGTTCAGGTGCTACCTCCTGAAGCTTGGGCTTCTGGGAGATCCTGCTTTTGCCGCAGCTTGGTGGTGTCTTGCGCTTGGCCGCGTGTTGCAGGACTGCAAACGCGCTGCGTGCGTTTTGTTCCTTCCTTATCATCTCCTGCACTGTTGTAGACAGGCGCGTAAAGCTGAGCGCCTGCTGCCCTCATGACGGTGGGCCCAGCCGGGCCTATTTTTTGAATTCAAACTCAGGTTTCTGATTTGGCTCCCATGTGCTCCCATGTGCTGGGAACTTGGTCCTCTTACAACTGGACATTAGTCCTCTTACAACTGCTATCGATCCTGCGACATGTCTGCCTGGTAGTGGTTCCTAAGGCGCCTTGTCGGCGCGCAGGTGCGAGAAGGCCGCGACCGTGCGGCGCAGGCCCTCGTCCAGCGACACCTCCGGCACGTAACCGAGCTCGGCGCGCGCGCGCGCGCAGCTGAGCTTGCGGGTGGCCTTGGCGATGCGGATGCGCATGGGCGTGAACTCCGACGCCTGGATCACCTGCGGCCTCCCGGTCGGCGCCTCACCAAGGACGGGCTCCTCGTTCCAGCCGCCCGACAAGCGCTCCCAGGCCCGGGCGGCCTGCCCTCGAGCACATGCCGCGCTTCGCTCGGCAAGCCGCGGCGCGCACCACGAACGGCCGCAGCAGCCAGGCGAGGAACTCGAAGACGAGCGCGAGCGCGTGGACGAGCTGCCAGGGCAGGCGCTTGGAGGGCCGCGCGTAGCCCAGCGGCTCCAGGAAGTCCCCGAGGAACGTCCAGAAGCGGCGCGGCTCGGCGTTGGTGATGAAGTACGCGCGCCCGGCGACCTTGGCGTCCCGCGCCAGCGCCTCGGCGGCCTGTGCAGCAACGCCCAACGCGTCAGCACGAGCGCACAGTGGCATACTTGAGTCAGACCTGAATCAGACAGAACTGGACAGAGGACAGAGGACAGAGCTGAAGTGGAGGGCGGGCGCAACACACCCCGAGCCACTTCAGCTAAAGCTCAACGGGCGTACCAGCACGTGCGCCTGCGCGACGTTGCCGACGTAGGTGAAGTCCATGAGGTTGGCGCCGCTCCCAATCACATACTTCATCTTGCCCTGCCGCGCCTTGGCCACCGTGAGCGGCACGAGCAGCGGGTCGCGCTCGCCGAAGATGCCGCTGGGCCGCAGCGCGAGCGTGGCCACGCCGCCCGCGCCGTTGGCCGCCAGCACCATGCGCTCTCCCAGCACCTGCGCCGCCGCCCGCGCCGTGAGCGGGGCCGCGCGTCCCGCATGCAGGCGAGCAGCCGGGGAGGCAGCGGGCTGTGTGCCCGCATGAAGCTGTCAACGCCTCGCAGCATCAAGTCCTTTTTATGCTGCCTCTGAACCAAACGCACGTGACACAGGGCACACCAGCGTGCACCGGTGTGCACGCGCATGTCAACGTGGCTTGCAGCACGCACAGCGCTGGCGGCGGTGCCGAGTCATGGTGGGCGCTGGTCCACTTGCTGCGTGCAAGCGTGGGCGGCCCAGGGCGGCGCGCCTTGGTCTGCGTGTAGTAGTCAATGGGCTTGCGGGCGTAGGGCGCGCTCTCATCAACGTCCACAAGGTCCCGGCCGTCGAAGACCACCTGCCGCGCGCAGGGACAGGGTTGGGGCAGGCGCCGCGGGCGTCAGGCGCCCGCTCGAGCGCGCCGTCCGTGGCCGGCGCGACCGAGCGCGCCCTGACGCGCGCATGCCGGGCCTGAGCGCGGCGCTCTTTAAAGCAATGACGCACACCTTGGGCGCCACAGCGTCACATAAGGATGGGACCTGCTCAGCTGGCCATGCGGTGTGACATCATGCCGATGACCCAAACCAGTGGACGCAAGCAGCACTCACCACGATGGCCGCCGCGTCCTCGCAGGCTGCGGCACCATGCCGAGCTAGGCTTGCAGCATCACATTCATCACGGTCCGGACAGAGCATGCGCGCACCGAGGCGGACGATGTGTAGACAAGCCGCCGCACGCCCGCCGCTGCGCAGGCGTCCAGCACGTGCTGGGTGCCCGCCACGTTGACGTCGTGCATTAGCCGCCGATTAGCTGTGTTGGCCGCCGCCGGCGCCGCCGTGGCGCAGTGGAACACCACATCCATGCCTGGCGGCGCGCGCGAGCATCAGCGCATGTCGTGGGCGCGGGCCGGCGGGCAGCTGCCCACGGTGCGCTGGCCGCGGCAGCCCGCAGACTCGGGAGTTGTGCATCGAGTTGCGCAGCCGCGCTCGAGCCCTGAGCGAAGTGGCGATGCCTGGTGTGGCGGCTGGGCGAGCAGCGGGCGGGCGGCCGCGCACCCTGGACCGCGGCCTCGACCTGGGCGCGGTTGCGCAGGTCGCCCACGACCGCCGTCGCGCGCGGCTCGCCCGGGTCCCGCACGTCAAACACCGTCACCTGCGCCTGCCCGGGGCCCGCTTGAGGCGTGCAAAATACGTTGCAGGCAGTGCAAGGTGCACGCAACGTTCGCAGCCGCAGCCACCGTCGCAAAAGCAGCACTGCTGGCGAGGCGGGGGTGAGCAGGCGCCAGCCACTTGGCCGCTGGGTGCACGTCGCGCGACTGCGGGGCGGCAGGCGTCCACTATGGGCTGCCACGCGCCTGCCAGCCGCCCGCGTCGAGGAGGCGCTCGACGAGGTGGCGGCCCAGGAAGCCCGCGCCGCCGGTGACCAGGCAGCGCTGCGTGGCAGCCGCCGCGGTGCGGCGAGTGGCGACCATCAGGCGCGCGCTGCTGCCGGGCTACTGCAGACGCGCACGGCCCGTGCCGGCGTGCACAGGCCGGTCGCCTACCGGCAGCTCCTCACTTGTTCTGCGGCTTGCTCTGCTGCAGGCGCTCCTGCAGCTCCTCCACACTGGGCGGGCGTGGACCCTCCGGCGGGTAGACAACGTACGCGCGCTGCGCCGTGCGGCCAGTGTGAGCATGGGCGGTGCATTTGCACGCACAGCAGCGTGACAGCGCGAGTGCCAGTCAGCATATCACAGTGGTGGCACAGCGACTGCGCACGTACGTTTCGGATGATGGCCTCTAGGTTGCGCGGGTTGCCAGCGATGAAGTATGTCATCAGGATTGGGATGGAGAGGTAGCATGCAAACTTGAACACCTCGAGGCTGCCATACCGCGCCATGTCCCGGCCTTGCGCATGACTCACAGCAGTATGATGCACAGTCCGCAGTCGCGGAGCTCAGCCTCAGACTCGGCAGGAAGTCGACCTGATGGGTACGGCTTTGGGTGCCCCTCCCTCCCCGCTCAGCTCTCTGCACTAGAGCGGGGAATGCTGGAAAGGAGACAAAAGGGGGCGCGCAAGCTACTCAGCCAGTAGGCCCGGGTGCCATGTCAGCTGCAGACGACCCAGCGCCCAAGCGCCCCAGAACAGAAGCGGCAGTCGGGGAGGCAGACGCAGCGGCCGCGGAAGCGCCCGTCACGCCCGCCGAGCGCGCCGGGCTAGCCAACGGCGACGAGCCGGCCGTGCTTGACAACGGGGATCAGGGCGGAGCTGCTGATGCCGATGCAGGCCCTGTTGGTGATGAGGCAGCGGCCGCGCTGGAGGAGGACGATGCCCGGCGGGAGGAGGCCCTGGCAGGGCTCCTTGCCGTGCAGGGCGAGCTGGAGCAGGTAAGCGCTCCTGCCCAAGCTCAGACCGACGCTGCCAGGAGCTGGGCTGGCATTTGCGCTCTGCTACGCTCCAGGCAGCGAGGTCCCACACCTATTGGCGGCGGCAGGTGAACGACGAGGCCAGCGTGAAGGTGCTGGAGGTGGAGATGCAGTACAACCAGCGGCGGAGGCCGGTGTACCAGAAGCGCAACAGCCTCATCAGGAACATCGAGGACTTCTGGCAGAACGTCTTTGAGCAGGTGCGGCGCCGCATGGACGACGGCGCACCCTTGGTTGCTGTGCCAGCCCATACACTCTCGTGCAGGCCAATGTTGCATGCACTCGCTGCGCAAACTTCTGCGCTGTCCGACTCGCCTGGTGTGCGCGGCGCGCAGCACACTTTCCTGAACGGGTGCGTGCGGGGCCGCGACGCTGAGGCGCTGGCGTTCTTGGAAGAGGTGCGCGCCCCCCACTCCCGCCCGGCGGCCTGCAGAAGACGTGCTTGCCTCCCGTAGCAAGGTGCCCAGGGTGGCCGCAGTGAGCAGCCCGACGGCGCACCCACACGACCAGCCGCTCTGCGTCAGACCAGCGCACAGGGACGCAGCTTGCCCCACGCGTCAGCCTGTGCACGCCACTGGCTGGCGGGCCGCGCTCGTGCGCGAGGCGGCGCACGCTCTGCTAATGCGCTCTGCTAATAACACCTGCGCGCCGCGGCAGGTGGACATCTGCGACCTGCCGGACATCAAGTCGGGCTTCACGGTGACGTTCAGCTTCGCGGAGGGCAACCCGCTGTTCGCCAACCGCGTGCTGCACAAGAAGTACTCCTTCTCCGAGGACGGCCGCCTCACCGTGGACGCCACGCCTGTGGACTGGCTCGTGGTGCGGCCTGGCCGCGCACTCGGCCGCGCCCGGACGCCGGCGCTGCGCTGCGGCGCATGGCGGCCCTGCTCCACTCCTGTGCGTCGCCGGTGAGCGTGCAGCCATTCTGCCACGGGCCGAGCCGGGGCGGCATCGCGCCTTGCCTCGCCACCCTTGGCGGGCTGCACCCGACAGGGTGGTTTTCGGCTGGCGCCGCTCCGCTCCCAACGGCCCTGGCGTCATGCTCGGGCGGGGTAATGCGGGGTTCGTGCCGCCCGCGCATGCAGCGCTGACGGCAGCGGCGCCCGCAGGAGGCGGAGGAGGGCGCCAACGGGCCGTGGATGCCCGGCTCCTCGTTCTTCACCTGGTTCGACCAGGAGCGGCGGGCCGTGCCGACCATGGACGACGTGGACGACATCGCGGCCGCGCTCAAGGACGACATCTGGCCCAACCCGCTCAAGTACTACACCGGGGACATGCAGGTGCCGCCACCGGTCGCGGGCGCGCGCCGCGAGGCGCGCCAGGCACAGCATGCTGGCTTTGTGGCTGCTGCCCGCTCAGCGGATGCGCTCGGTGGTGTCTGCATGCTGGGGTGCGCGCTGGTGTATCCCCAGACTGCGCGTGCAGCCGAGGCGTGACGTGCTGGGCGAAGCGCGCGCTGCGAGCCGAGGCCGCGCAGTGCTGGCTGCGCGCGTGCAGCAGGCAGGGCGCGCAAGCGGGCGCGCACAGAGCGCCGAACGCAGGGCCTCACCCGGCCGCCCGCCGCGTGTGCAGGAGGCAGGCATGCCGGGCAACCCAATCGACTTGGATGAGGTGGACGAGTTCATGGAGGATGAGTACACGCAGGAGGACTATGACGCGCAGGACGAGGTTGAGCCGGAGGAGGACGAGGACGACGAGTACGAGGCCGCGGGTGCGCTCCCCCGCGGGCGCCGCGCCGGCGGGCGCGCCTGCCTGCCGGGGGCGCGGCGCGCTCGCATGCTGTGCTGGGCACGCCGCAACTTTGCTGCTTGTCTGCCGCCCGGGGCCCTGCCGCCGCCTCCTGTGGGCTGTCACGTCTGTGAGGCTTATCATGGCGGCCGCGCTCCGACTTGGGCCGCTGTGTCTGGCAGCCGAAGCCGCAGGCTTGGGCGAGGCGCCCTACGACGGCCGCGGCCCGCATGACCCGGCCGACCCGTATGAGGAGGATGGGGAGTACGCGGACGAGGAAGAAGAGGAGGCCGCCGCCGCGCTGGCTGCTGAGGAGGGCGCCGATTTCGAGGGCGGTGCGGTCACCCGCTCCGGACGCCCTGCAGCGCCGAGCGCCTGTGCATGTCGTGGGGATAGAGGCGTGTGTTGCCCAGCGATGACCCCGCATCAGTCCCGTGCAGCGCGCACCAGCCCTGGCAGCGCCTCTGGTACAGAATTGTGCGGTCTATGCGGCAGCCTGCAGGGTGAAAAGGTGAAGGGCAGGCCGGTGCGTCCGGCACCACTCGAGCACACAGCTCTTCCTGCCCAGCGCTTTGGAAGCGTCGATCTGCTTTCTGCCTGCAAAAGGAGGCGTGAGCGCACGCACACAGGTGCAGCCCCTGGAGGCCGGCATGTGTCCCATGGGGGCAGATGCAAGGCAGGTGTTGTGCTGCCCCTGCTCGCTTGCACAGAGCCTGTCATGTGCGCGAGCAGAGGCAGAGGGCGACGGCGCTGGCGAGGAGGATGAGGAGGCGGCGCGCGCAGACGCTGCAGCAGAGGGTGGGGAAGGCGCCGCGGCCGGCGGCGGGCCCGCGCCAGATCCCGGCGGCAAGGACGAAGAAGAGGAGTATGACGATGAGGGTGCAGACCATGACCGAGAGGACGACGAGGAGTAGCGCCTCTCCCCAGGCACCACCCGGCATGAGCCGCAGTGCCGGTGGCCTCTGGGGCTTGCTCCGAGCCGCGGCGGCGAGCGGCTGCTGCGTTGTAGAGCATGGCTCTGCTGGTCGTGATGAAGTTGAGACGGTGCAGGTGCATGGTAACTTCCTTGGCTGCATGCGTGTTCAGTGGCTCAGGCGGTGTGAGGTGGAGAGGTCGAGCTGTGGTGGTTGCAGCCCTGCCAAGCTGATGCGCACCGTAGCATACCATTGGCGCCGGTACTGGGGGCATGGGAGTGGGATAGCATAGTCATGCTTACCCCAGTTTTTACACAAGGAGGCTGCACACCAGGGGTGTGAGGTGCTTGCACATGCTCGCCTGTGTAGTGTCGTAATCAGGATCAGTGTGCTGCCAAGGCCCCTCATTGTTTGCATGGGCTGATGCTTCCGGAGTGGAGATTTTGCCAGCTAGTGCAGTTCGCAAGCGCATGCGCTGTTATGAGGTGCTCTGCTCCTACACAGCTGACCTGGCAGCCAAGGTGACTGTCACGGGGCCAGCACACAACATGCTACGGCATGACATGGCCTGAACGTGCCAGCATGTCCCAGAGACTAGTGTCAAGCAGACGAGCACGACAAGCACAAGAGGCAGTAGGCATGGCTTTTTGGAGGTAGGCAGCGGTGTCTCCAAGACAGGCTAATTTACAGGAGGGTCTATGCCTGCGGAGTTGGTTGCGCTCGCAGGTTCAGCTGCTCCGGGACTCGGTAGGAAGCCATCCGCGGGCACCACGCCCTGCGCGCCGTCGCAGGCTGCATTGCCAGGTGTGGCAAACGGGACGTACATGTGCATAGACACCGCTGCCAGGCCGTGGCGAGCAGCAGGCAGCAGGGGCCCTGCACAGGCATCCAGGCGGGCCAGCGCCGCGCGCGCGGCTGCCGCACCTGCTGCAGGCGCGCGCGCGCGCGGAACTCCGCCTGCGCGGCCAGCGTCAGCTCCAGCACCGCGATCGCCGCCTCCTTGTGCAGCACCGCGTTGTACTCGCCGCAGCCGGTGTGCTGCACGCACGCCGGGCAGCCGTGGTCGCCGGCGCAGCCGCAGCCGCGCACCAGCTCCAGCGCCAGCTCCAGCAGCTCGCCGAACGCGGCGTGCGCCTGGCCGGCCAGGCCGATGCCGCCGGGGTGCTTGTCGAAGACGAGCAGGCGCTCGGGGCGGAAGCGCGTGTCGTAGGGGTTGTCGCACTCGGTGCCCATGTCCAGCGCGCCACACATCAGCCGCAGCGGCAGCACGTTGAGCAGCGCGTGCGAGGCCGCGTGCAGGCCGTCGCGGAAGGGCAGGTCGCGCGCGCGCAGCGCCGCGCGCGCGCTCGCCGGCACGCGCACGTACGCCGCCTGCGCGCCGGGGCGGCATGTCGGGGCGCCAGACAGGGCGCTGTTTCAAGACCTTCTCTGGCCCCACGCACATTCGGTCCACTTAGTTTGTGAGGCGCGTACCATTCTCCTGTCAACCAGCTGCATGCGGATGCCTTCGCCCTGCAGCGCAGCACGCGCAGCCCGCCGGCGCCAGCCTGCCGTGCTACGCGCGCCGGCCGGGTCGGCTGGCCGCGGCGACAGAGCCCCGCGCGCGCACCCCCGGGGGGGCCCGCGCCTGCGTGCGCAGCTGCGCGTCGGGCAGGAACAGGTCCACCGTGTCGAACACCTCGCCCGAGCCCTGCCACACGCGGTGGAAGCCCAGCCAGCGCGTGGTGACCAGGCAGTCGCCGACCGCCGCCGTGGTCGCCGTGTCGCTGATGCCCTTCCCGCAGCCAGCCTGCGGCGTGCGGCGCCGCGCGGGGCGTCGGCGCCGCGCCGACATGGCCGGTGCGCGCGCGGCGCGGCGGGACGCCCTGCCGGCGGGGCCTTGGGCGGCAGGAGTGCCATGCGAGCTTGCCTGTCATGGCCTGCCTAGTCTGACCTGCTGCCTTGACAGACCCACAGACCCGGCAGTCACAGGCAGTACGGTCCGGAGCAGCTCAAGGGCTGCTGGGTGATAGCGCAAGCGCGCCGGCGGTCCGCCGCGCAGGGTGCACCGCTGCGCGAGTGAGGCGCGCCTGGTGCTCATACGCGGCGCGCAGGCCCAGAACGTGCACGTCGCAGAAGTCGCGCGTCTTGGTGTAGTACTTGAGGTCGGCCGGCCGCACGGTCGCCACGCGGGCGCCCAGGTCCAGCTTCTTACACAGGTACGTGCGGCCCTGGTACAGGTAGACCGCGCCGTCGTACACCTCGTAGAACGCCTTGCTCTCCTCGATCTCCTCGATCACCATGCCGTCCGCGGCCTCGTTCACGATCGCGTAGCGCTCCGGGTCGATTGCGCGCAGGCTGAAGGCGGCCGCCGGGTTGTCAGCCGTGCCGACGTAGAGCAGCGCGCCCGCGGACTCCGGCATGTGCGGGTGCCGGTTCAGCACGCCTGGCGCGCGGCGCCGCCGAGCCGTGGTCACCCCCGTCCTGACGCCATTTGTCGCCTGCGCTTGCACGGCCTTTCCTGGGCGAGGCCAGCGGCCAAGGCAAATTGTGAGGGAGGACCTGACATGCATGCAACGACAGAACAGGCGACGCCCGGCTGCTGGAGCCACAGCGCGCTCCGCACGCCAGGCAGACACGCCACCGGCGTCGGCCGCGGCGCGCACCGGCGGCGCGCAGCTCGGCGGCCACGTCCGGCACGCGCGCGCCAAAGTAGGCCTGGTCGGCGGCCAGCAGCAGCGGCAGCTCCACCGCCGCGCACGCCAGGTGCTGGCCCAGCAGCTGCGCGTTCTCGGCGTCGATCATGGCCGCCTCGACCGGGCGCCCGAACAGGCGGTCCGGGTGGCGGAAGAAGAACTGGTCGGTCGGGCCGTCGAAGGCGACGTAGATGGACGCCGACGGCTGCTCGCGCCGCCCGGCGCGGCCCGCCTGCTGCAGCAGCGAGGACACCGAGCCTGGCGCACCCGCGCGCGGCCGGGTCGGTACTGGCAGGTCCGGGCGCGGCGCCGTGCGGGCGCAAGCCCCCGGCGCGCTGCCGGCGCCGCCCTTGTCACAGTGTGCGGCTCCGCGCCTGCGTCTGTGCTGCACCATCGTGGCAGAGGACTATCTTGCACTCCCGCGTCCAGCGCACACTACTTCACGTCTCTTCAGCGAGTCAGCGCGGCAGCAGCACACCAGGCGACTCGAAGGGCTGCGTGTGAGCGGTGGGTGGTCTGTCGCGGGGGCAGCGGCGGGGGCGCGCCCGGGAAGCCCAGGTGCAGCGTGATGTCCAGCGAGCCCACGTCGATGCCCAGCTCCAGCGCGTTGGTGGCCGCCACGCCCATCAGCGTGCCGCCGAACAGCGCGCCCTCCACCTCGCGCCGCTCCTGCGCGCCGCGGGCCGCGCTCGCTTTAGCCGCTGCGCCCGGCGGCCCCGCGCTCCACAGCGGCCACGCAACACCGACCGCGGCTATACGAGCAGCTTGCTAGGGGTGCTGGAGCCTCTGGGGGCCTCCACCCATGCCAGCCCAGCCGCACCTTGGGGCTGTAACCGGCGCGGTAGACGGCGATGGCGCCCTCCAGGCCGGGCGCGGTCGACCGCAGCGTCTCGCGCGTGTACGCGATGACCAGCTCGCACAGCTTGCGCGTGTGGCAGAACGCGATGGTGCGCAGGCCGTGCTGCACGCACTCGGCCTGCGCCACGAGCCCGAGCGCGCGCGCGGTCAGGCCCCGGCCCTGCCCTTGTGGGGCGCATGCACCCTGCACTTAGGCCATACTGCACGCACTCCGCCTGCGCGAGGTCCGGCCCGGCCCTGCCTTAGCTGAACGCCTGCACCCTGAACCTAGGCAAGGACAGAGCATGCGCGCAGTTGGGCCCCGGCCCCGCCCCGGCAGGGCGCCTGCACGCTGCACCCAGCCTGAGCGCCTCACGCCGCTCGCCGCGCGTCGCCCTGGCTGCCGAGCGCTCTCTGCTGCCACGCGTCGCTTGCTCCAGACCCGCCTGGCGGCGCAGCGCGGGCAGCCACAGACAGGGTGCTGGGCTGGAGCCAAGGGTTGTGGCGCGCCAGGAGCAGGCTGATCTCCACAATGGGGCTGCTGCGCCGCTCGTCCGCAGGGGTGCCGGCTGCGCCGTAGCGTTCCTTCCACTCGGGGCCAGGCAGGCGCGCCTGGATCGCGCGCGTCCCCGTGTCAGGCCGTGCGCACCCGCCCAGGCAGTGCCGCAGCGCTGAGGCGCGCGCGCTGCTGCTTGGCACAGGATGTGTCAGCGAGCGCGTGAGCAAGAAGTCAGCCTACACCGGCCGGCACATGAGCCCCACACGTGAGCCCTCTCATGCGCATCACGTACAGACATTGGACCGGGTCTGCTTGAGGACGGATCCCAGCCTGCTGCAGCGGCGGCGGCGGGCGCGCGTGCGCTAGGGCGCGCCTGAGCATCCAGGCGCGTCTGCAGCTCCTCGGGGCTCTCTGCCGGGCGGGCGCCCGCATCCCCCCTCCCCCTTCCGGACCCGCGCCGTCCCCGGCCAGTCCCTCTGCCACCCCGCGTGACAGCATCGCCGCGGCCCCCGCCGGCGCAGGCCGCCGCTTCAGAGGCGCCCGGCGCCACGGGACCCAGGCCCGCCGTGGCGGCGCCGCGCAGCAGCAGCGGGCGCTGTCGCTCGTCTGCCGGGGGCAGCGCGGGCGCAGACCCGCACGCGTATGTGCGCGCGTAGCTGCCCCGCTGTGACCCCTGCGGCGTGCCATGACTGTCGGCGCCCGGCCGCAGCCACGCCCGGCCGCAGCCACGATGTGACGCGGGGACACACAGGCATGCCAGTCCTTCTCAGGCACGCGCCCTCACCAGCGCACGCACCGCAACACCGCCACCAGCACAAAGGGGCGCGGGCCGACTGCCACGGCCAAGCTTGTCATGCGAACCACAAACTGCTGCAAGGCGCACTGAGCAGGCCAGCCCGAACGTCATCGCAGAAGCAGCACGGGCGCACGATGGGCCGCTCGACGACGATGCCCGCGACAGCGCGCTGCGCGGCGGCGCGCACCGCTGCCTGCCGCGCGGCCTCCCTCCTTGCGCCCCCGCCCGCCGGCGCGCCGGGCCCGTTGCCGCCCGCCCGGCCTGCCTCAGCAGTCTCGCTGGCGCCGCTGGCATTGTCGTTGCACAGCCCGTCCGCGCGTGCCGCAGGTGCGCCGGGGGTGGGGCTGGAAGTCACCTCCGCCTGTCCGGCGCCCGCGGAGAGCGCGCCAGCCTCGCACTCCGCGCCCGGCAGCCCGCCGGAGGCGGGCTCTGAGGCGGACGGCGCCGAGTCGGCAGCCGGCAGCGAGTCGGCGGCCGGCAGCCCGAAGGCGGCCGCGACAGCGGCCAGGTCGGCGGGGGGCAGCGCGACAAGGGCGTCCAGGCTGCGCTGCCGGGCGTCGGGGTCGCAGGCGCGGCACTCGCGCGCCAGCTCCGCGAGCGCCGCCTGCGCTGCGTCGGGCAGCGCCGCGCCCAAGCCCTGCGGCCCGGCGCCAGGGTCTGCGGCGCTGTCGGCGCTGTCCTCGCCTGCCTCCGGCTGGGGAGCGCCTCCGCCGACCGGCTGGTCAGGGTCGAGGTCGGGGTCGGGACCAGGGCTGCCAGCGCCGGCCGCCCGGCCGGCCCGCTGGGCGACCATGGCCTCGGCCAGTGGGGCCGCCAGCGGCGCATCCTGTCCCAGCTGCCTGCTGAGCGCAACGAGCGTGGTGTCGCGCCACAGCGCCAGGTCGGCCTCCAGCGGGTCGAGGCCCTGCCGCCGGCGGGCAAGTCACAGCAGCACGCGCGCTCGCCCGCGCTGCGCTGCGCGAGGCTCCTGGTGTTGCCGCAGGGAGAGCGAGGACATCTCAAGCGCTGCCGCTCACGCACGCACGGCTGCAACCACCCCGATAGACATGACGGCATGGGGTGGCTCAGGCTGCCAATGGCGCCTGCGTGCGCCCGGTTCTGCGCAGGGTGGGGGGCCCGAGCGCCACCTCGAGCGCGGCGAGCGCGGTGCCGGCCACGGCGCGGCGGCGGCGGCCCAGCCGCACTTCCTCCAGCCACGCGCCGGCGGAGAGCACGCCGGGCGCGACGCCGTCGCCGCCGCCCAGCTTCACGCCGGCGCCGCGCGCCTGCGCGGCGTCCTGCAGCTCCCGCCGCAGCAGCTCATGCTTCGCGCGCCTGCCCCGAGCGCGCGCGCGGCCTCAGCGTCCCCGTGTGCCGTGCATTGACAGCTCACGCCTGTTCACTGTCTGGTCATCCGCCCCAGCCTGCTCGTGCTGCAAGTGCGTGCCAGCGAAGGCAGGCCACTGGCCTGAAGCCAGGCGCCACGTCCGCATGATCCCAAGGGCAGATTTCACGAGCGCCTGTGCATTTGTGCACATGGTCGCGCCCGCACCCCCGGCCGCGGGTGGCGGCGGGCAGGGTGCGCACTTGTTCATGCGCGCGCGCACGCGGCCCTCGGTGTGCGACAGGCGCTTGAGGTTGAAGCGGCCGTCGGGGCCGCGCGCGGCCGCGGCCAGCGGCGCCTGCGGCCCGCCGGCGGCCTTCTGGCCCGCGCTCAGCGGCGGGTTCCACAGCACGAACGTCTTGGGCCCGTGCGGCGAGCCGTCCTCGTCCACGACCACGACCTCGGGCACGCCTGGCGCCCCGGCGCGCGGTCAGGGTAGGGCTAGGGTGGCTTGCAAGGTGCCGAGGCGCGGCCGGCGCGCGACGGCACGGCCGCGGCTGGTGGAGGCCGCCGTGCCCGGCATTAGCAGGCACGCCTGTCGAGCGCTGCGTGGTCCGCAGCGCGCCCACAGTTCGTGCCGCCTCTGTGCCACGGGCGCCGAACAGGTAGCACTCGGCGCTCGGAACCCCCGGCGGGACACCCTGAGCGGACGCTGGCAGCGCCGCGGCTGCGCTCATCGGCAGCGCCGCGTCTTTCCTCGGTGGCCGGGGGCGGTCGCGCACCCAGCAGGGCCTGCACGTGCTGCCGCGGGTTGGCGATGGTCGCGCTGGTGACCACAAACACGGGCCGCGCCTGGTACTCGCGCTCGCACAGCCGCCGCAGCCGCCGCAGCACCAGCGCCGCATGGCACCCAAACACGCCCCTGGCCCGCCCGCAGACAGGGCGTCGGCATGCAGCTGGCGCGGCACCCCTGCGCCGGCCTCGCCGGGCAGTGCCTCCTGCCCAGCGCCTCATCCCCGGACACGCGCGCCAGGCAGGCGCTGCACCAGCAGCAAAGCATGCCGGCTGGCCTGCAAGGCGTGGACGCGAGTGAACAGCCGCACAGCGGCTCGACATATACCGCTTGTTCACGGCCGCGCGGTGCGAGGCAACCAGCCGCCGACCGAGGCCGAGCGCGCCTGTAGTAGTGGCCCTCGTCCACAATGACGTGCCGCAGGCCGCGCAGGAAGGCCGCAAACTGGCGGTGCACGGGCAAGAAGCTGCGGTGCAGCATGTCCAGGTTGGTGATCAGCAGCTGCGCGCGCTCTCGCGCGCCCTCCCGCTCCCCCTGCCGGGCAGGCATTCAGCCACTGGGCGCATGGAGTGCGGGGTGGGGCGCCTCGACATGACAGCATCGCAACACTGAAGGCATGCGATCGCTTTCGCAAACCACTGACCTATTGCGAATCTCACAGGGCTGCAGCCAGCGGGCCTGCTCTGGGGCGCGCGCCATGGCGGTGTCGCCGTCGTACACCTCTACGCCCGGCGCGTGCGCGCCGAACGCCGCGGCGCACAGCTCCCGCAGCACGCGCAGCTGGTCCTGCCGGAGTGAGCGCGCCCCCGTCCGCGCCCTATTCCACTACCATTCATTGCACAGTCGAGCGGTGTTACGCCAGTGAGCTCCCGGGTGACGTCCGGCGCCGGGTGGTGCTTTGCAGCGGGCGCAGGACCGAGGGCCGCGCGGCTGGGGCGGCCCGCGCCTGCGCCAGCGCCTTGGTGGGGAAGAGGTACAGCGCGGTGGCGCCCGGGTCCGCCGCCAGGCCCTCCAGCACCGGCAGGTTGTAGCACAGCGACTTGCCGCTCGCCGTCGCGGTGCAGACAACTGTGTGCTTGCCTGCGGCCCCGGCGCGCCGGTAGGGCTGAGCGAAGGCACAGAGTCCGCGCATACATCCGCTGACAGCGTCGGCGCCGTCCGGCACCGGCAGCGAAACCCGATGGCGCGCCGCCAGCGTCAGCGCAGAGACTTGCTGAGCTACGCACGCGGTAGCGCGCACTGGGGCGGAGCGCGCGGATGAGGCTGCGCGCTGTGGGTGTGTGCTGGCTTGGAATGCTTGCTGCGACACTTACAAGCAGGATGGAAGCATGCGTGCGCAGCCATCAGGCCTGACGCGTGCTCCACACGGCGCGTGCGTGACAGGCGCAATGGGGATGCTGGGGCGCGCGCCGGCCATGACGGCGTCCAGCGCGCGCGCCTGGTGCAGGAACAGGCGCCCCACGCCGCGCGCGGCCAGCGCGCCGCGCGACGCCGCCGACAGCGCGCGCGCCGGGTCTGCGAAGCACGCCTGCCGTGCGGGCCGGCGCTCGCTGTGCGACACCTGCGCGCGCGGCGGCCGCGCGCTCGGCCCGCTCGCCCGACCGGCGCTCCAAATGCACGCGTGACCGCCTGCGCGCCGACCTCTCCGTGTGCATGTCTCCTGTCACCCCTTGGGTCCCCACCTTCCGGCAGCTGCTCCTCTGGCTGCCCAACAGCCGCCCCCGCTCTCCAAAAGCCCGCGTGGGGCGACTGATGGCAGGCAGCCTTCCAGAGCTCCGGGCAGCGCGGAACACGGGGGCGCGCGCGCCTGGTCCCTGTACCAGGAGAGCGTCCGCAGGTGCGCCAGGAACGCCTCGGTGTCCATGGGCGTGGTGTCCTTGCAGGGCTCGTGCCGCCGCAGCAGCTGCGGCGGGCGAGGCGCCCCTGCGCCCGCGGCGCCCGCGCCCGCGGCGCCCGCGCCCTGCTCGGCCCCAGGACCCTCCGCCGCCTCCTCGCCCGCCGCGCCGCCCGCAAACACGCCGCTGGGCGCGTATGCCGGCGCGGCGGGCTCGCCATCGCCCTGTCCGGCGACGGCCGGCGCGCCGCGGCGGCGCTTGCTTGCTTGCGCGCGTGCGCGCTCGCATCGCTGCGCGGCGGCCGCCTCCGCCACGGCGCGCTTCAGGCCGGGCACCGTCAGCGCCGCCAGCGGGAAGTCGGGGTGCCACGCGCGCCTGCCGCATGGGCGCACCGTCCCTTATCACAACTGGAGCGCAGGCGCCCGTTCCTGTGCGGAGCTATGATAGGTGCGGCGTGCCTGCTGGTACACGAAGGAACTAGAAGATATAAGGAGTGACAGGTGTCACGCCCGCCACATCGGCGCACACCCTGACGAGCTTGTGATGGCGCGTCGGCGGTGCTGCACGCCAACACTGCGGGCGCGCGGCCGGCAGCGCAAGCATGGGCTGCTGCCCGCACCGTGCGACCGGGTCCCAGTCGGCCTCGCTGCCGGCCGCTGCAGCGGCCGCGCCCAGCGCAGCGCGCCGCCCGGCCGCGCGCTTGGCCGGCCGCGCGGGCCGGGCCCTGGCCGTCGTGGGCGCAGAGGCAGGAGGCGCGGCGGCGGCGCCGCCCTCTGAGGATGCGCCCGCGGCCGCAGGCGGGGCGGCGGCGCCGTCAGCGGCCGGCAAACACGCAGACGCCGCAACAGCACCGGATGCACCAGCGTTAGCGCTGCGGGCAGGCGCGGCTGTCGACGCATCGGCAGTGCCCTTTGCCAGCCGCGCAGACCTGCGTGTGACCCGGCCTGGCGGCGAGGGCGGGGGCGGCTCCTGCGTGCTGCCTTCCGCTCGGCCGTGCGCAGGGGCAGCTCCGCGTGCGCGGCCGCGCCGGGCAGGAGCAGGCGGCTCGGCTGCAAGCTGCGGTGCTGCTGGCTCAGGCATGCGCGCCTCGGCCTCGGCATCGGCTGCGTGCGCACCACACATAGCGTGGGTCAGTTACGGCACAATCGGCAGCGCTTCCCGCTGGAGCCAGTGCAGCACTGCCCCAGTCCGCCTGTGACGTGTTGCACATGTGGTGCTGACCAACATGTGCTTGCGCGCCATGCTGCACATGCGCAGGAACGAGCAGAGGGGCGGAGGACCTGCGGCGGCCGCCGCGGCGCGCCGCGCGAGCCAGGACGCGTGCATCGCTGCGACCGCGCGCGCGAGGCCCGCGCGGAATGCGGTCACGCGCCGCGAGGCCGCGTTGTTGGCCGCGCAGGCCACGGGCGCGGCGCGGCGCTCCGCAGCGCGCTGCGAGCTGCCCAGGCCGCGCGCGTCCGCGCCAAACTCGCGCGCGCCCCGCCAGCCGCCGCCCTCGCCAGCAGCCTCCGCGACCGCGTCCGCCTCAGTGCCCCCAGCGCGGGAGCCGTCTTCCGCGCCGCACGCGGCGCCCGAGCCGTCCCCGGCCCCCGCGACAGCGAACGGCGCGTCCGCAGCGCCCGCCGGCCCGCTCAGCTCGGCGCTGAAGGCCTCCAGCGAGGCCGCGGCCGGCACCTTGCGGCGGCCCGGGTCCAGCAGCTCGATGACAAAGGGCGAGTGCTCGCCCTCCAGCAGCGTGCCCGCGCCTACGCTCGCGCACCACCTGGGGATCGGCCAAACACAGGCGACAGGGACGCACGCCATGTCAGGGCGCCCGACCACAAGAACGATGGCGAGTGTGCTGGAGCATACAGCCACCCTGCCTGTGCATGTCAGCACGCGGCGTCCACGGTGCAGGCTGCTTGCACACTGGCACCCGGACTGACAATGACCATGATAACGTGCCTGACTCCAGCGACGGTACGCTGCGCGTGTGGGCGCACCGTCAGTGCGGATGCCCGCAGGGTTGGCTGCCTCGTCGGGGATGCCTGCATCGTCGGACGCGCTGGACGCCTCCTCAGCCTCGCGCTTCTCCGCGGGCGGCTCCCCTTGCGGACGCGCCAGCTCCGTGCTGCGCCACACCGAGCACCTCCCACATCATCCCCGCGCCTCCTATTGAAGGCGGTACACCGCGAGCTGAGCCAGCCGATCTGCCTCACTGACGCGCAGCAGGACGGGCCGCCAGGTGCAGGCCAGCATGGCGGGCTGCTTGCGTCAGCATCGCACACACGCCTGATTCCCAAGCCGCCCACGACCGGCCAAAAGTCCGGGCGTGCTCCGCAGCACACTGGCGCGGTCACGCAGCGCCCGCGGCCCACCCGCCCGACCCGCCGGCGCGGCGCGGCGCGCACTGGGGCAGGTGGTGGCGGTCGCGTAGCAGCACAACGGCCGGCACCAGCGCGGCCATCGCCTGCACGTCCTCCACGGCCATGTCGCAGCCGTCCGGCCAGCCGCGCACTGCGTTCTTCACATTTCGCCAGGTCGCCTGCCGGGCATGGCGGCGCAGACGTTGCTGCATCAAGTGCCACAACTCCCCCCTACGTGTTGGTGGTCATGCAGTTGGTGCAGAGCCGGAGCACACGCGAGGCACAGGCAGGCCCTCCCCCGCAGTGGCGCGCCACCCCGTGCCCACTGCACTCGTGCTCAGCGATGCTGGCCACATGGGGCACTGAACGCAGGCTGCCGCGGGACACCTGGTGGCATGGGTGTCTCTGGCTGCAGTTGGCGCAAAGCAAGCATGGGCATGACTCGTTTTGGCAGTGGTTGGTTCACGCTGAACTGTGAACTGAGCTATAAAGTAATGCATGTCGCAGCGGGCCACGCCTGAATGTGCTGCGTGAGCAGGAACGCGCCCACCGCATTGAGCGGGCCAAACAGCCGCTCCAGGCGCTGCAGCGGCGGCGGCAGCGGCAGCTCGGCAAGCACTCCCGCCACCTGGCGGCCGCAGCAGAGGCTGCACTCGTGCCACATATGACGCACAGGCCTGCTCGAACTGAAACGAATGGAAATGGCCTTGCAGGGTGAACAGTGTACAGTACCCCAGCCGCCCCCAGCGCACGTCCTGGGGGCCTGCCAGTACAGATGTGCAATATTGCGGGCTGCAGGTTGGCAAGCAGGGATGAATGGGTCCCAGGGGCGCGCTGTGGGGGTCGGCGTGTCCGCAAGGATCCTCCGCAGGCCGCCGAGCAGCAGCAGGTGCCCGCCTGGGCTCTCCCTCTCCCTGCCGGCGCGCTTCCGTCGCTTCCGCAGCGGCTTCGCGCCGGCCTCTGCGCCCGCCTGCGCCCCGCCAGCCATCGCGACGCCCGCGGGTCGGCTGGCTGCATCCGCCCCGGGCGCTGCCTGGTCGACAGGCCCCACTGCCGCCCCAGGAGCGGCGCCGAGCGGGCCTGCAGGCTCTTGTGCGCGCGCTGCAGGCGGCGGCGCGTGGCAGGCGGGCTGGTCGCGCGCCCAGGGCCGCCAGGCGGTGGCGCCGCCGGCGCCGCCGGCCGCCCAGGCCGAGTACGCCTCCGTGCCCGCGGCCGCGGAGAACGGGCGCACAAAGCCGCCCTCCAGCGCGCCGGCCCGCTGCGGCGGCGGCGCCGGCTTGGCCGGCGACGGCTGCGGGCGCGATACGTAGCCCGGCAGCAGCGTGAAGTGGCCTCCCGAGGTGGCCGGCGACGGGTTCTGCGACCCCGGCCCCGGCGCGCCGCCCGACGGCGCCGGCGAGCGCGGCGGCGTCTGCGCTGGCGGCGGCGCGCGCGGCGCCGCGAGCTCCCTGGCCGCCTGCCAGGCCGCGGCGGTCGGCGGGATGAGCCGCGGCGGCGGCGCTCCTGGCGGCGGCGCAGGCCCGCTCTCCTCCGCAGCAGGCTCCGGCTCTGCCAGCGCCGCCGGTGCTGCTGGGCGCACTGCACCAGCGGCCTGGCTCTTCCTCGCCAGGGGCAGCGCCGTCTGAGCGCAGCGGCAGCGCTCAGAAGTGGCACCGCGGCTTGAGAGGCTCCAAACTCACTCGGCAGGGATGCGCACCAGGAACTCGTCAGAGCGACCCTCCAAGGCCTCGATCAGTGCGCTGTTGTCCACGGGCACGCCCTGCGCGCCCACGCTTCACATGTCCATGCATATGGCGCACGCACACGTGCTGTGTCAGTGCCGCAAGCTCAGCACGGACCCGGAACAGCAGCCTGTAGTTGAGGCCCCACGTGGCGCGCAGGTGCTGCTTCACAGAGTGCCCTGTGTCGCTGGCACTGAAGGCGAAGCTTGTGTGCTTGCCGTCGAGCGTCCTCACGCCAATGGAGCCCATCCTGGGCGCCTCTCCCTCCTCCCCTGCTCGGGCTTGTCTTGCCAGGATCTGTAAGACACGCTAAGCATGCTATGTATGCTGTGCATGCCTTGCCGCTGGCCTCTCAAGGGCCAATGCGCCCCTGCGAGAGCATTTAATGCTGCGTTGAGTGGTGTTGCATTAATGCAACACCAATATTGCTGCAACACTGGCCTTCCCCTTTCCTCAGCTGTAGCTCGCCATCTGCATTCATCCCATAGCCTCATATTCAGTACCTTACAGACCAGCCCTGGAAGTCGGTGCCGCCTCATCACTGGCCAACCAACAAATTGTTTGCATCACGGCCAGCGCCGCGCTCCGCGCTGCCACACATCCCGCCTGCGCGCTCCCGCACACTGCCAGGCAACGTGGAGCTCAACATACGCCATTGCTGAGGACAGGAGAAGCATGGAAGGCGTGGAACGCGGTCGCCTTGGGCGGTGCACAGCATTGCGCACGCTCCCTGTTCTCAGGGGGCTTGCTGACGCACAGACTCGCGGAGGCGGAGGCGGCGGAGCCGCTCGCGCTCGAGGTGGCTGCCGCGCGAGCGCATCCTGAGCCATCGCCCGAAGCAGGACTGGGTCGCCCCAGCTCAAGGTCTGCTGTAACGCAGGGAGGAGGAGAGGCACAGGGACGACCGGCACCGCAGCAGCCGGCACAGGGAGCGAGAGAGGGACAGGGGCCGGCACGACCGCGACCGCGACCGCGACCGGAAGCACAGGCGCGCCTGCGTCCTGCTCTGCTCTGCTGACGCCTGTGCACCGCTGCTTCCCTCAGCCTGTGCGCAGCCTTACCCGCAGGGACCGCCGCGGCAGCCGGGAGCGCGACAGCTGGGACGACCCCGGCCGCGACCTCAAAGGCCTGTGCCTCGCCTCTGCACGCTTTCCCGGCTAGCCCCACTCCTGCCAGCGCGCTGACCGCTCCTGCTTGCGAACCCAGAGCAATACTCCCGCACGTTTGCCAGCGGCGGCCGAGCTTTCGAGGACAACGGCGGCCTGCCGGTCTTCCACTCAGGTGAGCGGGCACTGCGCGCATGGTCCGGGGGCTGGGAACACACGCGCTCAGGACAGGCTCCCTGACTTACATATGCAAGCCTGGCAGCTCGCAATGACGCGACTGGGGCACGACAGCGCGGTTTCGCTCTGAGGCACCTTGCCGTGCGAGCTGGCTGCGCCCCTGCGCGGCCATGGGCCTGGCGTGTGCGGGGAGTCCGGAAGGCCCTGCATGCGCTGCTCGGACGGAGGGCGTGCAGACGCGAACCGCGCCTGCGCATGCGCTCACGGGGTCGCGCGGACAGAGGACGGCGACCGGCGCGGCCGCAGCGGCGCATGGCAGGCCGCCGCGCCCACCTCGACGCTGTACGTGCGGGTGCGCTGACATGCGACTCCCCGAGGGCGGGGAGGCGAGGGCGTTCCTGCGGCCCCCTGTCACCTGGCAGACGAGCATGGCCATGCGCAGGGCGTGCCGGACGTCGCGGACGAAGCAGACTTCCACACCTTGCTTGAACGTGCGCGGCTCCGTGCACCACGTGCCCTTCATGGCTTGCTCTCCTCGCTGCGGGAGAGGCGTGAGCACTTGCCTTGGCATGAAGCGCTTGTTGCCGAACAGCAGGACATGCGTGCCGGGAGTGCATGGCAGGCCTGCTGTGCCGCAAGCGACTGAAAACAATGCACCTGCGTCGGAGCATCATGCCTGTCCTCCTTGTGCTCACAAGCGGCTGTGCGGTCGCAGCATGGCCGGGAGTGCAGGCCGTGCGCATAACGCGCGACCGCGACACCGGGCTCTCGCGCGGCTTTGCCTTTGTGGTGCGCTCCCTTGCATGGTGCAGGCGTGAGTCCGGTCTGCAGGTGTGTTCTGGGCGATGCCGTTTCAACGTCACGGCACTCTGGCAAGGGTCTAGGCATGGGTCAAGTCAGAAGCACGGTGGCCTGCCATACAATTTGTATCAGCACGACAGGGCCTATCCGCTGTTCCCAGCTGTCCTGGGTGCCAAGGCTGCCACAGTCGCCGTGACCAGGGCCTGCAGCGGGCGTGCGGCCACATGCACCGGGGCCCGCTCACCGGACGCTGCGCAGGACTTTGCGAGCGTGGATGAGGCGCGCGCGCTCATGGAGGCGCCCGGGCGGCACGCGCTGGCGCTGCACGGCGAGGTGCTGAAGCTGGAGTACAGCATCGCGCCGCAGCCGGCCGCGGGTGGCGGCGGCGGCGGCGGCGGGGTGCCCGGCGCGCCGATGGACTGGGTCTGCGGCATGTGCCAGGCCGTCAATTTCTCCAGGCGCGCCCGTGCCCGGAGCGCGGCCCGGCGCGCGCGCCGTGGGCGGGAGGTGCAGGAGGGCAAGCACGAATCCATGTGCCGCCATGCCGCGACCTCAACTTTCACACGGACCTCCCCTTGGTGTCGCGCGCTGGTGTCCCTGTCTCCGTGTTGCGGGGCCGCACGGTGCGCGAGCGGCCGGCAGAGCCTGCTTGCCTGACCGCTGCGCGCGGCGCAACGGCAGGCGGATGGAGTGCTACCAGTGCAGCACGCCGCGGCCGCAGGACCCGCTGCGCATCACCGCCGAGCCGGAGGCGCCCTCGTGCGTGCTGAAGGTATCCGGCCTGGAGGCGCATGTCAGGTGCGGCTGCGCTCTCTGCTTCACGCCCCAAGACGAGAGCTTGTGCACAGACCGCGCGTCGCACTCCACTGCCTGTCCTTGCGAAATCGTGGTGCATGGCACGGCTGTGCATGCTGGAGCGGCACCGACTGCAGCCACGGCAGCCGGGCATGCCTCTCCGCCTGCAGGAGCTGTGTGCGCCACTGGTGCCGGCAGGCCGCCGTGCCCTCATGTGTGACGAGGAGGCGCCGAGGAGCGGCGCGGCAGCACAAGCATGCTCCGCGGTTCCTGCATGGTCATCGTAACTCTAACCATGCTGTCGCTGGGCGCGCGCAGCGAGGACGTGCTGGCAGCCATGGCGGAGGCGCACGCGCCGGTGCGCGAGGTGCGCGCCGTGCGGGACAAGTTCACCGGCGCGCCGCGCGGGTTCTGCTTCCTGCACCTGCACTCCATCTCCGACGCCGCGCGCGTCATGCAGCTGCTGCAGGCGCGGCGCCCTGCTTGCGCGCGGCTGCTGCAGGCCGGGCCTGGACCTGCGCCTGGGGCGCTGCTTGGGTTAGGGTGGGCTGTCCTAACCCTGTTTTGTCTTCGACGCGTGCTGCGGTGCAGGCCGCCAGCGGGTGGCTGCTGTCCTGGCACTTCCAGTCACGCAACCGCCAGGCGCACCTTGGCAGCGCAAGACCGACAGTGAGGCGCTCAGCCCGCGGCAGCGCTCGGCGCGCAGGGCGCGAGCGTGGAGGGCCAGGCCAGCGCGCTGCGGCTGTGCTACGCGCGCGAGCGCTCCGCGCCCACGGGCGCCGCCGCCGATGCGCTGGAGGCGCGCACGACCGCCTCCGCGCGCGTGGCTCCTCAGAGCACACAGGAGCAGCATGAGCTTGTTTGTCGCACGGGAGGCTGGCCTGCTCCCGCAGCCTGTCACGCGCCGAGGAGGCGCCCGCGACGCGTGCGGCGTGCGCTGCAGGCCGCGCAGGCCATGTCCGCCTACTCCGGCTGGGAGCCGAAGGAGTTTGACGACGCGGCGGTGGTGGCGGAGCCGCCGGCGGCGAGCGCGAGGGCGGCCGCCGCCGCAGGGCCGATATCTGCCGGCGCGCGGGGTCTCGGAAGGGGAGACGCGGCCGCGCCGGCGGACGGCGCGGTGATGGGCGGCGACAGCTCGCAGGCCAGCTTTGTGTACGATGCGGCCTCGGGTGCGCGGCCCAGCTGTGACCCACTTGTGCTGCGTGGGGCACGCCAGGCTGCTGCAATGGTGTGCATATCTTTGCAGGGGACCGGCGATGCCTCAAGTGCCTGCATGCCCACGTCAGTGAGCAGTCTCAAGCTGCTGCTTGCCGACGCGCGTTCTGCACAGCTGCAGCGAGCCGTGCGGCAGCTGTCTTCCGTGTGCTCGGAACGGCGGCCCCGGCGGGCGTCTACAGCGCCTGTATGACAGCCTGCCGCTTGCGGCAGGCTACTACTATGACGCGAGCTCGGGGTACTACTACGACGCGAACAGCGGGCTGTACTACGACAGCGCCTCGCAGCGCTGGCTGGCGATGGATGCGGCCACCGGCGAGTTCGCGCCGTACCCCGCCGCCGCCGCCGCCGCCGCGCCGCCGGCCGACGGCAGCATCAGCACAGCTGCGCAGGCGGCCGCAGGTGCCGCGCGCCCACGTTGCCTGCGTTTGACAGTGCACTTGGGGCTGCCTTGCCGGGCGCGCGGCCTGCTTGCTGTGCTTTGTTGCAGTTCTTGCACACATCTTCACGCGAGGAGCCTGTGCCTCTTCACTTGGCCGGAGGCAGCGTGTCTTCGCATGACGAGGCAGCGTGTCCTTCGCATGAGGAGGCAGTATGCCAGGCGAGCCGGGTGTCGTTCGAGCATGGGGGCGCGCGCGCGCAGCGGCGGCGGGCGCGGCGGTCGCGGTCGCGCAGGCCGCCGCGCTGGCGGAGCTGCATGCGCCGGAGGTGGCGTACCAGCCGCGGGCGGCGCCCGCGCGCAGGCGCGGCGCGGTCATTGGCTCCGCGCCGCAGCTGAACGCGCAGGGCCTGCTGGAGCAGGTCGCGCTGAACAAGCAGCGCGAGGACGCGCAGCGTGCACAGGCGCGCCTGCGTGCCTGGCGCGGGGTCTGCGCTTGCAGCTGCGTGCTCCCTGGCAACGCGCCGCACCGCCCAGGGCTCCCGCTTGCCGCTCTGCTCCAAGCTTGCCGCAGTCGCCAGCTCGCTTGGCAGGCTGCAGGCCGGGGGCATGAGCCGAGCGTGCGCCGACGTGTTGCCCTGGGTCGCTGGACAGGAGGCCAAGGAGGCCTCGAGGAAGGCGCGCGCTGCGGCCCGCGCGCCCGCCGCGCCCGCACTCAGCGCGGCGCCAGCGCCAGCAGCGGCGCAGGCTGCCCCGGTGCCTGCGGCCGCCGCGCCCGTACCGGCCGGCGTCGTGCGGGGCGTCATCCGCAGCTCGGGGCGCTGGGGCGGGCCGCGGCCCCCGCCACTGCAGTGAGGTGCCCGGGCTCTGCTCTTGTGGCCTGGGAGCGGTGTGCGTGCGAGGTGCTGTCAGCTCAGTCACCAGAATGTCAGGATGTTCTTCAAGCGGTGTGTCCAAGGCATACCAGCGCATGCAATAACTTGTCCTGAACGAGTGCTCCCTCTCGCACTCGACTGTTACCAGTGTCCAGCTTGCTCCCCTCGCGTGCGCCCTCTGCGGCTATACAGCTGTCACCCCAGGCCTTCAAGCTTGCAGATGTTGTGCAGAACGCGGCCCCAGACCTGTGTGAGTGCTAGCGACACCTCATCCACACGAGCAATGACAACCAAATGCTGCACCCTACTCGTGGGGCTGCTTTCCCGTGGGCCCCTGGTATATAGTCCATCCTGCGACGGGTTCTGCATACTTACCTGCCCGGTGGGCGGGGGCGATCAGCAAGGCCTCCCCCATATCCCACTGAAAGAGCTTGCACTTCCTCTTTCGGTGTGGGTAGTTGGCGCCCAAGAGGTGATCAACACGGGACAATTTCTCAAGCCTGAGGGCCCGCTTTCGAGCGGCCTCGGGAATCACCACATTGCAAACTTCATACATATAATTGTACTTCCCATTACATGTTACATGCACTTCTTCCATACAATCACAAGTATCACAAGCACATCATAGTTACCACTCTTTGCAATTGTCATATACAACACCACTTACAGAACAGCCGACTGTTCAGCGCCTGCGCATTGCGCAACTCTGCTGTGCCAATGCGCATGCACTTGCCAGGAGGCAGGACCGGGTGCAGCGTCTGCACAGTAGAATGTTGCGTTGATTTTACAGCAGTACCCTGGATGTTACGGCCGTGTGCAGCGTCACTAGCTGCATGTGCGTGCTTGTCTAGGAAACTCCTTTGCCATTTGTGCTGCTCCACACACTGTGTGTAGGAGCTCAAGGCTGTGGGGCACACAGCCTTGGGCACTGCGTGAATGCGCAGACTGCGCAGCGCAGTACGGTGAGTCCGCAGACCATGGGCCGCCGCCACTCGCGCGGGACGCGCGGCACCTGCTCCGTGATGAGGCGCTCGTAGTCGGCGGCGCTGCGCAGCTTACCGAACTCTGCACGCATGCAGCATGCGCTTCACCTGACCAATACCGGTGGTGTTTTCATTCGGGGGCAAGATCACTTGCCCCCGCACTGGCTTCTGCTGGAACTTGCATAGAGCAGTTGTGTTCACGCGTACAGCTAGCAGACCACCCGCACATGGGAGGTGTCGAAACTGACGCACCGTCATTCTTCAGCGCCATGGTGCCAGAGTATGTGCCGTCTGTGTTGCGGTGCGCGCTCACTGAGCTGAGCGTGTTGTTGCCCTGCGAGCGCCCCGCCAAACGCATTGATGCGTCCCCAATAACATGCGCGAGCACCTATGATGTGCCGCTGGCTGCACCCGCGGCACATAGCAGCCAGCTGCATGCGAGGTCAGCGACCGCGTCAGCACAGGCGAGCGCATGGCGGCAGGGCGCGCGCACCAGGAAGAGGTGCAGCGTGCGGCCCTTCTTGCCGCGGAACTGCTCAGGCTCGAGGCCCGAGGGCGCCGGCAGGCTCTTCCAGGTCTTGTACTCGCGCCCAGAGTCCTCCTCGGACACTGCCGCAGCACGTATGTGCGCTTGAGCAGAAAGCGCCGGGTCCACGGCAGTCAGCTGAGATGGTGCAATGAGTGCACACCTACTGACCTTGCCATGGAACAGAGTACGAACCTTCCCATGGAACGTCTTAGGGTGACAACACATCGCCACTCTCACAGAGCACGGCAGCAATGAACAGCATGGGTTTGGGGCGGCACCCTGCATGGCGGGGTTGCTGCGCTGCAGCTCGTGACGTACCACGCTGTTGGCGCCATCCGCGCCAACCAGCAAGTCGTACATGACCTGGCAAGCACAGTTGTTACTTCATTTGCAGCACTTGTTTTACGTCACTGCAAGCACAGCACGGCTCAGGCGCCGCAGCAGCCTTGTATTGTGTGCACGCTTGCAAGTCATGGTCATGCAACAATGCATGTTGTCTGCTGCAAATGCATCACTCCCTTTGCGGGACTAGACACACAAAGAGCCAAACACGCTGGGCTACATACCATGAAGAGGTACTGCAGCTACAACCTGCAGATGTGAGTGCTGGTGGTACGCACCTCGGTGACGCCGCCCTTAGCCGAGCCAAATGTGGCAACGCGGCGGTCCAAGTCGATGGACTGCAGCGGCGCCTGGAAGTGGAACTGCGTGCGGCCGCCTGTGTCCAACCGCCTCGCCTCGTCGATCAGCAGCTGCGCCAGCTCCACCCTGACGGGTCAGCAAGGCGCCACATGTCATCGGTGCTCCAATCCATCACAAGATCATGCCAGAACATGCAACAGGCTTGCAAGAGCAGCCAGAGTCGAAATTCCTATGACACACCATCAGGCCATGAGATGGTGCGTGCCCACTTGAGCGCAAGTCAGGCTTGCGCGTCCATGGTACAAAGCTCAGAGAAAGATAGTCACGAGGACGTGGGCAGGGCCGGCATGCTGAAAAAGCAACACAATGCTCTCCACGTTGCTCATATGGTACAGGGCAGGGGACGCGCCGCTCAAAGCTGACGCTGCCGCCAGCGGTTCCCACGCTCGGCTTGCCGCTCGCCCGGTGCGTGACTGCGCCGAGATAGCCCCCGCCGTCCCCCAGCGGCGGAATGCGCACACCGGCCGATTCGATGGCATGCATACCTCGCTCAGTGAGAGCGATGATGTAGCTCCGCCGCTTGTCCACCTGCGGCCAGCAGTGGGTCTGCCTGTCAACTGACAGAACGGCAGTGTCTATCTTGGAACAGCAGAGCAGCCATAGGCTGTGTTACCAGCAAGCTGTAATAACAACCTCTTTGCTATTCATCCGCCTTGTAAACATGCCTGAACACTGAATGACACTAAATACATAGCACCACCTCTGCAGCAGCGTCCAACAGCGACCTGCCCTTAGAGGTTCAAGGGTGTGCAAGTGCTCCACTTGCTAGCCGAACTCCATACAAGCCACTGGATATCACCCTCCCCAGCAAATTCACCAAGCAGTGCTTAAATTAGCGTATGTCACACTTCTGACAGCCGCATAGACACTGGCTTGTCTATGCTCAAAATATGCTGGCTGCCGGAAAGTGGACCAGCGCTTGCGGTTAACTGGGAGATAGGAACATGCCTGGTCGCCCTTGGGCTCTGGCCGGCGCTCAAACACGTCCACTGAGAACCCGCGGCGCGCCAGGTAGATCGCTGCTGTAGCTCCAGCAGGGCCCGCACCAACGACAATGGCGTGCTGCCTATGAGCGCAGAACTGAGGGTCAGAGCTCAGCTGCAGCGCCACTGTTGCTTGTAAGTGCATGGGTCACTTGAAACAAGTGATCTTTTTCAGCTTTACACTGTACTTCACACAGAGAACACCATCAATATATTGGGCCTGCTATTTTAGTCCAGTGCTATTTCAGTCAGCACACACAGTCCCCTCATAAGAACGCTTCTGTTCCACTATGTGTATTGCAAAATATGCAAAGTATGTAATAAAGGTTGTGATGGACACTCACGGCTTGCCCAAGCCACTCGTAGAGGCGCCGTGCTGGTCGCTTTCTCCCTTCAGCTGGTGAGCTGTCTCCACGGAAGCGCCATCCTTATACGCCAGGATACGCTGGGCTGATCCTCTGCTGCGCCGCTTGTCGGTGCGCGCCTTACGAAGCGCCTGGTGCAAGCCCCTCCCTTGGACGCTCCACACAGCCGCGCTCTGGCGAGAACAGCCTGGGCCTTGCAGAGCAGCGCAAGGCGTGGCACGTAGCATTCCTGCGCCCATGAGAGCTGGCTGCGACAGGCAGAGAAAAATATAAGTCGAGTTGAACGTGGGGCACAGTATGAAGCTCTTTTCCGAGAAGGTTCAGGGTCGCAGGTTCGTAAATGCAGAGGTAACCTTCTGCTCATTTTTTTTGTGGGTGGGCAACCCCACCATTCAAGCACTTGGCTGCACGATGCTTGGGTTTTTCCAGAACCCGGACACACGCACAAGCCCACTGCATTCTTGCGTGTCTAGCTTTGGTTGAGCTGATCTGCACTGCGGAGCCCTGCTGTTGGGCTATGCCCACAGCCAAAGTTGGCTGATAAACGGCTGTAATTCAATCACTATGCATTCCACCAATGCCTCCAGGCTGTTAGGCCTGGCTGTAACTCATTCATACATTCATTCTTAGGCAGTGGTTGCGGGTCCTGCAGAGACTCATATTTCAGGCTACCGGACCAGCTCGTGGCGCACTGCACACGGCCAAATAAATAAACGCCGCCGAAGCAACCCCGGCTATGACTAGACACACAGGCCCTAGCAGACCACCCTGCACAACACCAGGACCACAAGCTGGCATACGGCAGGCTGCCCCGCAGCGCACTCACTCCTTGCTGCTCCTGGTTCGCCGGTACTCGCCGGACAGCTCGGCCTGGCGGTCGGCGGTGACGGGCGCGTGGCGCGCATACTCCATCGTGAACTCGCCCTTGCCCTGCGTCATGCTGCGCAGCGCCGTGCTGTACCCGAACATGTCGCTCAGCGGCACCTGCAGAGCCCCCGCATGCGGTCAGCCCTGGCAAGTGTGGGCAGCCACGCAGCGCGCGTGTGGCCGCGCCTTCCAAACCAAGACTCTTGTGCTTTGGCTGCATCCGACAGCATGATGTGGGCTGTCCGCGGCGCACCTCTCGGCAGTGCCCCCTATCATTGCGGAGCTGCGGAACTGGGAGTTTATTTTAAATATACATTGTGGAGCCTGCAAACGCTTCAGACAACCAGGCATGTGCTCAAAACAGTGTCTTAGGGGGTAGGCCCTGCGGACGCGCCTGCGCCTGCATGACGACCTCGTCGGCCTCGCTGTCGCTGTTCAGGATCACGCCCTTGCGCCGGTTCAGGTCGCCGATGATGGTGCCCTGGAACTCCACCGGCGCGCGAACCTGCGCTCCAGCCAAACGCTGCATACGTCTGCACGTTGCCAACCTCTAAAGGATCGGGACAAAGTGATTGACAGCACGCCGATGCAAGTACCAGTGCACCGTTCTCTCACCGCGTGCGCAAGGTCACATGGGCCCTCTGAGCATTTGTTAACGGTGGAGGTCCTGCCTGGCCCAAACAGGTGCGTGGGGCTGCATGAAGCGCTGCACTCTGATACGCTCCTGTTCATACAGCCAGACATTGTCCCCTGTGAGCGCACCTCAACAGCCATGATCGGCTCCAGGATGACTGGGCCGGCGCGGGTGAAGGCGTCGCGGAACGCGTACTGGCACGCGAGCTTGAACGCGATCTCATTACTGTCGACTGCATGCGTTGCGCCGTCTGTCAGCGCTATCCGGATGCCCTGACGCACCCACCGCGCCGATGTCAGAGGCGTGGCAACAGGCACGCTATGATACACAGACAAAGTGGGCTTGGTCGCAAGGGTGCGGCAAGACAGACGCGTGTACAAGCTGCAATTTTGGGTATTGTAAGCGGTCCTCAACACGCTTGCAGGCATCAAGCACACACGTGTATTCTAGACAGGTGTGCGGCGCCGTCGGAATGCCGCCGCTTAAGCGCGGCGCGCCGCCGGCCGCGGGCGCGCGCCTCGACCGGGTGCCCGATCAGCGTGCCGGAGTTGGCGGCCTCGCGGAAGCCCTTCTCGCAGGCCGGGATGAAGGTGGGCGGGATGGCGTTGCCGATGATCTCCTTGGCAAACTCCACCTTCTCCGCCGCGTCCTCCGGCAGCGGCTCCATGTAGCCGATCACGCGCCCGTACTGGCCCTGCCCGCCTGCCGGCCGCGCGCGGGGCGCGCCCGGGGTCAACCAGCGGCCTCATGCGCTGGAGCGCGCCGGCAGCATGTCCCGTGCCCTCGCATGCGGAGCGCAGGTTTTGTCATGCTGCGCTGTCATGATCAAGCGGAGCGGCGTATGGCAGCCTGAGGACAGCTAGACAATACGCGCCAGCCGGGCGTCGCGGCAGGGCCGCACCCGACTGCTTCTTGTGGAGGTAGTCAAACTCCACGCGCTGCGTGATGGCCTCGCGGTAGTTGACACGTGGGCGGCCGACCTCCGTCTCGACCTGCACGCACACAGCCCGCCCGTCGCGCCGCCGCGCCACACCCGACCAGCGCTTTGATGGCACCCGGTGATCAGCGCAGCGCAGCAAAGCAGCGCGCGCGGAGGCAGCTGAGCAGTGCCACCGGGCGACCACGGCAGGCACGGCGCGCTGCGTCGCAGGCGTGGGCGCGGCGCCGCGTCTCCCTGGCCAGCGCGCTGCGTCTCGAAAGTGACGCGGCGCGCCTTGTACTCGCGGCGCATGCGCTCGACGTAGATGTCCAGGTGCAGCTCGCCCATGCCGCTGATGATCGTCTGCCCCGTGTCGCCGTCGGTGCTCACCTGCGCATGCGTCATCCATCCTCAGCGGCGCGTCGTGCGGACATAGAGACTCCACCCGCACAGAGGGCAGAGCAGCCACGTCCAGGGCCCTGGCTGCTGTGCACGTGCATCGGCCGGGTGTGCTGCTTCGTCACATGCCCACAACACGCTCCAGCACCTGGTCCGCCGACAATGCTGCAGCACCCGGCAGCGCGCACGCCTGCCCGCAGCGGCGCGCGCCGGCCGCATGCCAAGCAGCGCGCGCAGGGGGCCCGCGCCCGGAAGGTGGGGTCCTCGCGCGTGAAGCGGTAGAGCGCCTTGGAGAAATTGGAGGCGCCCTCGCGCGTGCGCGGCGTGATCGCCAGGCTCATCACCGGCTCCGGCACGTTCATGGACGTCATCGTGTACCTGCCCCACGGCGCCGCGCTCAGCGGCGGCCGCGGCGCACGGCGGCCGCGGCGCACGGCGCCCGCGCTCGGCGGGCGGCTGGAGTGCTGCATGGCCTGGCGCCGGCGCGCGCGCGCGCGCACCGCACGGAGCCGTCGGTGAAGGTGTCGCCGGTGGCGCAGTCGATGCCAAACATGGCCACGATGTCGCCCGCGGAGGCCTCCTGGATGTCCTCCATGTCGCTCGCGTGCATGCGCACCAGCCGCGGCACCTGCGGCCGCGCCCGCCTTGTTCAGGAAAAGCGCAGGAGGGGTGGCGCCCACTCGCGCGAGCGTCCCACTCCCACAACATGCGGATATGCCTTAGTGAAGCGCGCGGTGGGCTCTTTGAAGCGGTGTGGCTTGCATGCCAACAGTCTCGAAAGCGCGGTTTGCACAGCATGCCGGCATGGGGATGTCAGGCGCACAGGTGCCTTGCGCTGCGCACAAGCGGCACAGAGCACTCTGTCTGCTCGCTCGCAGCTCGGCGCCGCGAGCCGACAAGCTCGCCTGCGGCCCGACAGAGCGGGCCGGGGCGCCCGCCGGCCGCGCGGCGCGCCTTGATCTTCTTGCCGGTGGACACGTTGGTGACGGTGTCGCCCTTGCGCAGGCGGCCCGAGTACAGGCGCATGTACGTCAGCTGCCCGAAGCGCCCCTCCTCCAGCTTGAACGCCAGCGCCACCAGCGGCCCGCTGGGCAGGCCGGTCAGCGGCACCTCCGCCTCCTCCCGGCTCGCGTCCTGCGCGTGCCGCGCGGCGCGCGCGCTCGGCGCCCGCCGAGCCGCAGCAGCGCGCGCCGGGGCACCGCGCCCGGGCGCTCCTCCATGCTCTACTTGCACGCGAGCATACCGCGGCACACGCGTCTGCGGCCTGCGTGAACCTTACATGCTTCCAACCTGCCTTGCTAGCCTGCTGGGACAAAAGACGAACTGTGTGGGCAACAGTGGGTGGCCTTCTGGGCCAGCGCTTCAGCGCACCAGGGCAGTGTTGTTGACGTCGATGGGGCAGGGCAGGAACTCGCGCACGCCGTCCAGCAGCAGCTGCACGCCGCGGTTCTTGTACGCGCTGCCCATGAACAGCGGCACGAACGTCAGCGCCAGCGTCGCCCTGCGCACGGCCGCCCTGCGCGCCGCGCGCGCGCCGGCATCGGTACGGGCGCATGGGCGGGCGCCGGGGTCGCGCGTCGCTGCGCGGCGGCCCGCCATGCAGCGCCCACCCTGCCGGCCATCAAAGCACGCCCTGCACCCGCAACCGCCCGCACACAATGAAGAGCTTGCTCAACGCCGCCAACAACAAACGACGGCCGCGCAGGCACGGCGCGCGCGTCGGACGGCGGCGCGCCTCAACGTGGTCGCGTCCACGTCGGCCTCTGCCAGGAACAGCTCGCCCAGCTCCTCGTCCACCTCCGCCACGCGCTCCACTAGCTCCGCGCGCTTGGCCGCCGCGGCGGCCGCCGCGTCCTCTGGCACCGGCACCTGCGCATGGCGCCAGGCCCTGCTCAAACAACCTGGCAACAGAGTCAGCCCACGGCTTGGCCTGCGCTGGCGCCTCTCCAAGGTGGCGTGCACAAGCAGATTATGCAGAGGCCAGCTCGCGTTTCCCGCTCAATGACTCTCCTGTACTCGCATCTCCCATTGTATGCCGCTAGACGCACAAGCCTCTGTCCCCCGGCTCCCAACCACCACCAGGGGTGCCTGTGCGGCCCACTGCACACGCCTTGCCTGACCAAGGGGCAGCAGGCGCGTCAGGCAGCAGGCGTGCCTCGCGGACTTGCTCGCCGTTGGGGCCGTGGAACTCGAACGCGCGCATCTCGATCAGGTCTACCAGGCCGCGGTGCGCGTCCTCCACGCCCAGCGGCACCTGTACTGCCGCGCAGTTGAGGCGCAGCTTGTCGCGCACCTGCCCCAGCACCTGCGCGCGCCGGCAGCAGGCCCGTCGCTTTGCTGCATGGCCCCATGAGCGTGCCCGCATGGCAGCCTCAGGGGTCCCACGGCTGCTCGAGCTCAATTTTGCCTTTTGCACAGCGAGGCTGCGCAGTGATATGGCAGCCGAGCGACCTCGTGCAGGGCGGGCGGGCGTGCAGACCGCCTCTGTTCATCTCTGCACCATAGCACATAACACACGCAGACCGTTCACCGTAACAAACGCAGACCGTCTCTGCACCGTAACACACCAGCAAGGCGGAGACACAGCACCCCGCATGCATGCGCTGCTTGCGTGGCGGCGCCCCAAGCGAGCGGGCCGCCCTGCGGGCGCGCGCACCTTCCAGGGCTCGGCGCCCGCGCGGTCCAGCTTATTGATGAACGCGAGGCGCGGCACGCCGTAGCGCCGCATCTGCCGGTCCACCGTGATGCTCTGGCTCTGCACGCCGCCGACCGCGCACAGCACGAGCACCGCGCCGTCCAGCACGCGCAGCGCGCGCTCCACCTCGATAGTGAAGTCCACGTGGCCGGGCGTGTCGATGATGTTGACCACCGTGTCCGCCCACTGGCAGTACGTGGCCGCCGACTGGATCGTGATGCCCTTCTCGCGCTCCAGGTCCATGGAGTCCATCTTGGCGCCCACGCCGTCCTTGCCGCGCACCTGCGCGGGCGCTTTCGCGGGGCTGTTACGCTTCGATGCACTCTTCTAAAATACACTCGCAGGCGGCTGGCCTGCAGCTGGTGGCAAGCGCAATCTAGCGCTACCAAGCCTTTAGCTTGCCTCCGCACTCACGCGCCCCTTGTGCGTCTTTTGCGCCAGCGTGTCCAGGTATACGTCCTGCCTTACCCTGCTAGGTGTGTCTGTGTCTGGCGCTCAAGGCCGCCAAGCCCGACCACGCACAAGTGCGGCGCAGGCCAGAGCCAGTCTCATATGTAACAGGCGTCTGTGGGCAGGCAGCCGGCCAAAGGAGTCGCCAGAGCCTCTTGCTGCAGCCTGGAGTGCACCCAGGCTGCATCAAGGGGAGTGCACCCAGCTTGGCATCTGCTCCACTTTGCCGCATACTGCTAGTGCGGGCCACCTAGCAAAAGCAGTATTTGGGCCAGCAACACGCTTCGAGAACCACCACGGGCATCCCTTGTCGTAAACCAGGCTCCTTGCGCCCAGCCATCAGCTCCAGCACTTGCAGTGCGCCGCCCAGCCTCGAGCACCAGGACAGCCAAGGACCAGGTCCTCCGAACCTCATGAATGGCGTGTATGCGCCCGGTGTAAAACAGGATGCGCTCGGTGAGCGTAGTCTTGCCCGAGTCGATGTGGGCGGAAATGCCAATGTTGCGGATGTTGCGCAGCTCCTGCTCCGAGTCCTCCTTCAGAGCTGGCAGCGCACTGAACGACCTGTGCAGAGCGCTCCACGCGCTCGACTGGCAGCTCTTGGGAGAGCAATAGAGGGATGAAAGCACCAGCGGTCAAGCAAGCGGGAGCACTCCCACCTCAACAGTGTGAGCTGCTGCGGCTGGGACTGCACGAAGCACTCCCTGGGCAAGCAGCTGCGCGCGCCGCCCCATCCTGAGCTCGCAGGCGCGCCGGACGACAGGGCCTCGCCCAGGCTGCGGGCGAGCAGGCCCAGCGCCCGCAGGCCTTGTGGCAACCTCATGCACCAGCTCGCAAACTGGCCACCTCGCTTGTTGGCTGCACAGCTTGTAGACCTAGCTAACCCTGTTATTTAGTAAAGCTCGGGCAATGGCCTGCATGGGGACTGAGGTGTAGTCCTACTGGATTGCTCGCGCTTTGCTTTGGTGGGCCTGGTCGACCCCAGCTGCAGTGAGCTTGGTATTCTCGGGCAGACGCACCGCGCACATAGACACTGCGCGCGCAGCGATGTAGGCCAGTTCAGCAGAGTGCAGGACGGAGGAGAGTCTCACTCGGGCTCCTCTGCCTGAGTGCGCTCTTTCAGCGCGCGAGACGCGTGCCGATGCAGCCTCTCGGCAACCAGGCAAATGCCGCGCCCAAGCTGCACTTCAAAGCGCCGGAGGGCCGCTACGAGCTGGTCGGCGAGCGCCTCAGCGGCCTGTGCGCCTTCAGCGCCAGCCGCGCGCCGCGCCTCACGCTGGCAGAGCTGCCCGGCGGCGAGGAGGCCGGCGCCTACCTCGTGTTCAGCATCCAGGACGCGCTGAACATCTGCCGCTTCACCGAGTCCGCCAAGGTGCCCTGCATACCGTGCTCCGCCGGCGTGTCGCCTGCCCGGCCTCCTTTGCGCGGCGAGGACTGGCTGTGTGCGAGCGGCGACGGCACCTGCCGTCGGGCCACGGCAGGTGCCGCTGAGCTCCATCAGCTTCGGCGCGGGCGCCACCGCGGGCACGGCGGTGCTGCCCACCAGCCACGCCTACATCCCGGCGGCGGACGGCCTCGACCTGCTGGTGGGCCTCTCCACGGGCGACGGTGAGCCGCCCCGCCCCCTTCCGCACCCGGCGCTCGCACCCCCCACCCCGGCGCGCAGGGCACCAGCTGACAGCCAGCCGTAGCGCGCCGCGGCAGTGGTGGTGGCCTCGCTGCGTGCGCAGCTGCTGTCGCTGGCCGGCTCGCGGCTGGCCCCGCCCACGCTGCACGTCAACGCGGAGAACGCGGTGGACGCGACGCGCGCGGTCGCGGTCGCGTGGGTGCCCACCATGGCCGGCGCGGCGTTCGTTGTCGGCCACGCCAGCGGCTACATCTACCTGTACCACAAGGCGCGCGCCGCCCTGCAGCTGAAGCACCTGCTCTGAACATGCTTATGGCGCCCGGTGTAAGCATGATACAAAGCAACGGCATAGAGCCAAGTTCGGCCGGCTGTGCTTGACAGCGCGGGAAGGGCGAGCGCTGCTCCCACCAGCCGTCGCGCTGGGAGCCTGTAGCCTGTCCACCTGCCTGGGAACATGCTCGCGTCGCCCCTTTGAAGGGTGGAGACGTGGATGCAGACGGGGGAACAGAGTGCAGGAGGGCAGAGTGTGTGGATGCATGGATTGTGGGGAATCATGCGCACCACATGAGGCGCTACCAGGCGCTACTCGCTGCAGCATGAAGGCGCTGCGAATGGCAGACGTGCCTCGTGGCCCGCAGGTGCCAGCAGCCGGCGAGGGCCGACTCTCTGGAAAGAATGGCGCTGCGGCCCGCGCCCCGGCGCTGACCATCCACGCCGCAAAGCGGGGGATCAGCGGGCTGGCTGTCTCGCCGGACGGTATGCGCGTGGCCAGCGCGGGGCGCGACGGCGTGCTGCGCGTGCACGACCTCGCGACCGGCGCGCTTGTGACAGGCTTCAAGGCGCGATGCTCGCTCATAAGCGGAGCAGCACGGTGCCATCGCTGCTGCTCAGAGACTTTGCGTTGCTGCGTGGGCGGAGTGCGAATCGGCTCTTGCCTGTCTGCATGCGCAGCTAGAACGCATGCAGACGAGAAGTACTGGCTGGCAGGCTGTCCCACATGCGCTGTACTGCGCTGCAGACCTGCTCACAGCAGCGCGCAGCTCGGCGTATGGGTCACTTCTGATGACGTAATGCTTCCAGTACGACAGTGTGACGCCTTGCCTTGTCTTTAATAATGTGCGGAGCATTCGTGCGCAGAGCTACTATGGAAGCCTGACGTGCTGCGCATGGAGCGGCGACGGGCGCTACGTGGCGGCGGGCGGCGAGGACGACCTGGTGGCCGTGTTCGGCCTCAGCGAGCGCTGCGTGGTGGCCTGGGGCGAGGGCCTCAGCTCCTTTGTCTCTGCGGTCGCGTTTGACCCCAGGTGCGGGGGCTGAGGTGCTTCACAAGCAGCGATGCTGCTCTGTTGTGATCGTCATGTTGCTCGGGGCAAGGCAAATGCATGTGTGCAGCTCTTCCTAGCCAGTGGAGGTGACTCAGGTCTTTGTTGATTGCTCGCAGAGGCAGCACGGGTACTTTGGCCCGCCACGTCTTCGGCGCCCAACGCACGATGCGATGCTTGCCCGCTGGCGGAGTTAAAAGCCGCTGTGAACACATGCTCCTCATGTCGTGCTCCGGTGGTCGCTCTGCGCACGTGCCTGCGGTGCGCGCAGGGCAAGCGAGCAGGACGCCGATGATGCAGATGCGGCGCACTCGTCCAGCAGTGCGTCGGCGCACTTCCCGGCCAGCCCGCGGCTGGGCGCGCGCGCGGACACTGTGTACCGGCTGGGCGCGGTGGGCCAGGACTGCCGGCTGGCGTTGTGGGACATCGCGATTCCCGGCGCTGATTACCTGGCGGGCCTGCCCCCCCTGAGGTGCGCACTCCGCATGTCCGGCTCTTCGTGGTGCCGATTCGGAGGAAGGTGTGTGTGACAGGCTTGATTATTGCGTGGCAGGCTCCAAGTGAGGGACTCATTGCAGAAATGGGCCTTATTGCAGAAATGGGAAGCTTTTGGGTGCCGCGCGCGACAATGCGCGACCCCAACAGCTGGTACAGTGGCACGCGCACCGCAACTGAAGGCCTGACGTCCCTGTGCGATGCGTGGCAGCCCGCGCGCCAGGCCTGCCACGCAGCCGCCAGCTGCGTCGCAGCGGGCCCCAGATGGGCTGCTGCCGCGCGAGGCGCCGCCTGCGCGGGGTTCGCACGGCAGCGGCTTCCGCGGCGAGGGGGCCCCGGACGGGGCAGCGCCAGGGGTGGCGCCCGGGTGGCACCGGCGCGCGCCCAGTGACCTGCCGCCCGAGATCGCGCCGCCTGCGCCGCGTGCGGACATGGTGCTCGCGGCGCCGACCGTGCTGCACAGGTGCGCCAGGCGTCAGCAGCGGCGGTGAGGCTGTCACGCTGCTCTGCTTCGGTGAACCTGTGGACAGTGGCGCGCCTTGCGACACCCCTGAGACAGTACGTGAATGCAAGAAAGCTGATACGGCGTGCGGTGCACCATCATCACTCAAGTAGCATTGACGGTGTTCTGAGGTGACGTGTGGTGCCTGACCAGGGGACTCCCGTCCGCCGAAGGCTGGTACACGCCCGGTAGCGCCTCGTGCCGCAAAGGTGGGCGCGCGTGCAGGGCGCATACGGAGCCGCTGTCGGATCTGCTGTTCACGCAGGAGGCGCTGTTCACCATCTGCTACACGGGCCAGGTCCGTTGCACCAGTCTGCCTCCCTGGCAGGCCTGCGTTGACTGAGTGGTGCATGCATGCGTTTTGCACCCTGTGCGCATGGGCAAGGATGCACCACAGCCGTGCACAAGCGTCATTCGGCCTGCTCTGTCATGGACTGGTCATCTCCATCCTATGCGCATGCGCATGCACAGTGTGCAGCACGCGCGCGCAGATACGGTGCTGGCGGCGGCCGCCCCTGCAGCAGGCATCGGCGGCGCCCGAGCAGCCGGCCGCCGCCGCTGCCGCAGCCGCGCCCGGCCCCGCACCCGTAAATCTGGCGCTGCCTCTGCACCTGCCGGCGCCGCTGCCGGCGCCGCCGCCGCGGCAGGGGCTGCCGCAGGTGCCTCTGCAGCCTCCGAGCCTGGCTGCGCCGTCCTTCCCGCCGCCGGTGGACGATGGCATCATTGATGCGGCGCCTAGGTAGCCAGAGCCGACTAGGATCTAGGCCACCTCAGCTACATAAGCGTAGAGGTAGGCTTGAAGAGAGCCGCAGGCTAACAGCTATTTTGTCGCAGCCCTGGTGTTTGCTGTTTGTGTCTCTCTCCAGTGTAAGGTCATGTAACTCAGCCTGCCCCTAAACCCGCCATGAGTCTGTGTGTGTGGTGCAGGGCGTGCATAGTCCACACAAGTCATGCGGGTGAAAGTGTCATGTCCCTCATGCCAGAATGCTTGTGGGAGGCAGCCATACAACATTGCCTTTTTTAATGTATCTGGGCACACCCAAACGTAATAATCTATTAAATTCCATTCTGTATCAAGGGCAAAGACATAGCACTGACTCCCAATGGGAGTGCGCATCGCCTGCACCTGGAGGAAAGCGAGTCTGTAGACACTGTGTTGGGGGTGGCTACAAAATGCCTGCAACAAGTGGCGGGGCACCGCGCAAGCGTAAGGCACGGCCGTCTGAGCCGGGCAACGATGCAGCGCAGCCCGCCGCACGGCAAAAGCTGAGCGTGAGCAAGGAGCCGCCCGCGACAGCGGACAGCGACGTGCTGCGCAGCGAAGTGGCCGCCTTTGCATCCAGCCTGGGCCTAGCTGCGGCTAGCCCCGCTGGCGACGGCTTCGACGACACAGACTTCCGGCCGGAGGCAGCTCAAAGGCGTCTCGGCAGCAGGTCTGCACCAAAGGCAGAGGATGCAGGCGCAGCGGGGCCCAGCGGCGGCGGGCCTGCACCGGACCGAGGAGCGCAAACAGGCCGCGCCGGGAAGGCCACGGCGCAGGGCAAGCCGTCACGTGCGCAGGGCAGCGCAGCAGCCGAGAAGGAGCCTGCCGCTAGGAAGGGCCGCGGGTGGAACGAGGGCGCCGGGCTGCCTCCTGGTGAGCGTTGCACCTGCTCAGCACTTCATGGACAGTGCCTGTCCCAGGACGACTCGAGTGGCCGGCCGCCCTGACAAGAGCGCGTCTGTCGTTGCACGCAGTGCACGCTGAAGGCACTGCTTTCCTAGCTTGCTGAGCAAGGCGGCCTGCGCTTGTTTGGCAGGCGGGAAGGCTGCAGGGCGACCGGCTGCCGCCCCAGCCGAGGGTGGCCTGTGGTATGTGGAGGCTGAAGCCGCGTCAGCGGCGCTGCTGCCGGCTGAGCCGGCGCCGCCCGTGCTCAGCAGCGAGGAGGTCGAGGCTGCGCGCGTGCGCGCTGAGGCCACGCTGGCCGCTGAGGCGGCCGCATATGCGCGCGAGCAAGGTGACCCGCGCGTGGCAAGGCAATGATATCCTAGGCTTAGGATAGTCAGGTTGTGGCCTGGCTCCCAGACGTTGTCAAAGGTCACACTGAGGAGGGACGGGGGGCTGAGAGTGCCCTACAGGAGCTTGTCCAGAAGGTTTGCCACTCCCGAGAGGATGCAAGTGCCGGCGTCTAAAACATCGTCTGTCCACCTGCCAAGCTAGAGCTGAGGCGGGTGCTGCCGTGCCAAATTTGCCAATTCCAACAAAGAGAGGCCGAGGGGCGCTGCTGCGCATGCATGCTGCCGGCATGACTGCTCGACCGCAGGCGCCTCGGTGAAGCAGGCTGGACCGCGCGCAGGGCGGCGCGGCGGGCAGGACGCAAAGTGGCTCGCGCAGGTGCGCCGCAGCGGCACGGCGGCCGACCGCGTGGCAGCCACCACGCTGCAGCTGCAGGAGAGCGCGGCCGCCAACCTTGACGGCCTGGACGAGCTGCTCAAGTGGGTCGGCAAGCGCAGCGGCGCGCGCGCCATGGCCGGCCAGGTGTGGCGCCCGGCCGGCACAGGCGGTCGTGGCAGCAAGTGCTTGACGGCTCACCTGCGCTTGCGTGCATACCACTGCTGAGCCGTCGCAGCTCTGGCGAGCGCAGCCTCACCAGTCCGATGTTTGGCTGGTGTTCCGGCATGCTGCAAGCCCGGGGTGTAAGTCTCGGCCATGTCGCACGTGTCAGTGCGCCCTGCCGCAGGCCGTCGATGCGCTGCGCGAGATCTTCATCGCCGCGCTGCTGCCGGACCGCAAGCTGCGCTTCTTCGAGGAGCAGCCGCTGGAGCGCGTGCCGGCCGGGCGCGCGGGCGAGCGCGCGCTGATGCTCTTCCTGCTGGAGGACTGCCTGAAGCGCAGGTGCCGGCCCGCATCCCCAGGCGCTCCGCGGAGCACGGAACACAAGCCCAGCTGATGGCGCGTGACATGCGCTCGGCTTGCGCCAGCGCCTTTCAGAAGTGGCGCAGACAGGATGCAGGGGCGGGTGTTGGGCCGCAGCCTCATGCTGGTCGGAGATGGCGCCTTCCCTCTGCGCACACTGTCGAAGCATGCTCCCGGCGCCTCTCCGGCCAGAGGCGCAACTACCCCAGCACTGCAGTGCTGGGTTTTGCTCAGCTGTGGCACGCCCAAGCCAGCCAGGCGCCGTGGCGCCAACCAGGGGCCGGGAGGCGCCCGCACGCGCGGCCGCCCAAGCGGGCGCCGCGCGCAGGTACGCCGCGTTCGTGGGCGGCCTAGAGGAGGCCAGCCGCGACAACCTGGACTTTCTGAAGAACAAGGCGCTGCGCGCGGCCGCGGAGCTGCTGCGCGCCAAGCCGGAGGCCGAGGCGCGGCTGCTGGCCGCGCTGGTCAACAAGCTGGGCGACCCCTCGCGCAAGCTGGCCTCCAAGGCGAGCGCCCACGGGCGCCGCGGCGGCCGCGGCCTGGCAGCTGGCGCCAAGCGCGCTGTGCTGGGAGCGGGCGCTGGGCAGAAATTATAAGACACCAGCGATTAGGTTTGGCGTGGAACAGCATCAGGCATACATGCAGTTGCTTGTGGGCGTTGCTGTGACATGCGCGCGCATGTGCAGCTCGCAGCGTCCAGGCGAGCGCGCACAGCAGGGAGCGTAGCCCACTGACGTCCCTGGAGGACCCGCAGGCCGGGTACCTGCTGGCGGGCGTGCTGGAGGCGCACCCGGGCATGAAGCTCGTGGCCGCGCGCGAGGTGGAGCGCTTCCTCTTCCGCCCCGGCCTGGCCGAGCGCGCGCGCTACTACGCGGTCGTCTTCCTGAACCAGATGCCGCTCTCGCACTTGCCCGCGCACGGTGCGGCGCGGCGCCCCGTTGGACGGGCTCTGCTGCCGCGTCCGCTGCAGCGCTCGGCCACATCAGGCCGGTCTCCAGCCTTTGCATGCGCTGCTGACCAGCCTCCGTGCTGGTGCTTGGCCAAGCCTGCTTCGCCTGCTCGTGGCGCTTACCGTCCCCTACTTCAACCCTACACTGTTTGCAGGCGGCGCGGCACTGGCGCAGAAGCTGCTGGACGTGTACCTGACGCTGTTCCAGCTCATCCTGGACGGGCGGCTGGGGCACGCCGCCGAGGCCGCCGCGGCCGCCGCAGCCAAGGCCGCCGCGGCCGCCAAGGGGCGGCACCGCGATCGGCGCCCCGACGGCGGGCGCGGCGGCGGTGGGGCGCGGCGCGGGGGGCGCGGCGGGCGCGGCGGGCGCGGGCACGGCAGGGGGGGCCCGCCCGGCCGGGGCGCAGTGCCCGCCGAGCAGGCGCGGACTGTGCACTTGCCCACCCGCTGACAGTGCGTGCCTGCTGCAGACATTCGAGTCCCCTGTCCAGGTTGGGCCTGCGGGCCTGTGGGTGGGCATGCGCCTTCTTCCTAGCAGGTGACACAGCGCCGCAAAATTCACACATCGTGCTCTGTGAGGTACGTCACTGTTGGACATGCGACCAGTCGTTCACACGGGCGGCGCGGCCGCGGGCAGGCGGCGGAGGTGGACGCGCGCATGCTGGGCGCGCTGCTGGCGGGCGTGCGGCGCGCGCTGCCGTACCTGGGCGCGGGCGACGCGGGCGACGCGGCGGTCGGGCGGCACGCGGACGCGCTCTTCCGCATGCTGCACGTCGCGCCGTTCGGCGTGCGCGCGCAGGCGCTGGCGCTGCTCGCGCAGCTGCTCGCCGAGCGCGGCGCCATGTCGGACCGCTTCTACCGGCGCGCGCCCCTGCGCGGCCGCACCCGGCCCTGCCTGACCGCGCCGTCGAGCAGCAGTGCGGTGGGGCAGCAGCTTGGTAGACAGCGTGATCGATGCAGAGGCTCCCTGCAGGGATGCGATGCGCGGCGGAGCGGGCAGCACTGCAGCACGCCGCGCTTCACGCGCAGTGCAGGCGGGCTTGTGCTCGTGCTGGGCAGAGCGTGGGGCACAGGCAGCGCCCCCCGCGGCTGCCCGCGGCACCCAGGCCCTTCACGGCGCCGCCGAGTGCCGCCGCCCATGCGGGACCACACGCGGCCGCGCAGGGCGCTGTACGCGACGCTGCTGGCGCCCGAGCTGCCCGGCTCCACCAAGGCGGCCATGTTCCTGAGCCTGCTGTTCCGCGCGCTCAAGGCGGACGTCAGCGGCCGCCGCGTGGCCGCCTTCCTGAAGCGCCTGCTGCAGGTCGCGCTGGCGGCGCCGCCCAACCTGGCCTGCGGCTGCCTGCTGCTCACGTCCGAGGTGCTCAAGGCGCGCGCCCGTGGCAGCGCCCGCGGCCGGCCGCGCCGTTGCGGGCCCGCCGCTGCTGGGCGAGGGAGGCGCGGCGCGCGGGTGCCAGCCGCGCAGGCATCGCGGCCGGGCCTGCATCGCCCGCCCGGCTGTCGGCAGCGGCGGGCTGACATGAGCGTGTGGGTGTGCTGACACTGATGCAGGGCTGCCTGCAGTGGGGAGCCATGGGGCGCTCTGTGCGCAGGAGCGCGCGGAGCTGTGGAGCCTGGTGCAGCAGCCGGAGGAGGGCCCCGACTCGCTGGAGCGCTTCGTGGACACGCCGGAGCCCCCGGCCAGCCCGCGCGCGCCCGGCGGCCTGGGCGGCTCGGCGGCTGCGCGCCAGCCCGCCGAGGGGCGCCCTGCGCCTGCCGGCGCGGCGGCCGACGGCGGCCGGGCGACTGGGCGGGGCGGACGCGCGGGCCCTGCCGAGCCTGCCGCCGTCGACCTTGCGGGCCTCGCAGACGCCGGCGGCACTGGCGGGCTTGCCAGCGACGACGACGACGCGGGCGACGCAGGCGCAGGCGGCCGCCGCGCGGCGTCGCCCGACAGCAGCAGTGGCAGCGAGGAGCCGCGCGGCGTCGCCGGCGGAAGCCGAGGACGGGCCGCGGGCCGTGATGGGGACGCGACTGCAGGCGCCGGGGCCGGCGGCGGTCAGCGCGACAGGAGCGCGGGCGCGACGGCGGGGCCACGAGCGGGCGCGCAGGACGGCTACGACATGCACAAGCGGTGCGCTGCATGCGCGCCGGTGTGTCGCGGCCAGCGGCCCCCGGGGCGCGGCTGCGAGTCATGCGCGGTCTCACGCTTGCGGAGCGGCCTCCGCGGAGGCACCACCTTCGTGCAGCGCTCTGTGCGTGCGCTCCAGAGCGGCTGAAAGGCGGCGCCCGGAGCACGAGCCGACAGCACGCGCGCCGCGCAGGGAGCCGCTGTTCGCGCGCGCGGAGCGCAGCTGCCTGTGGGAGCTCACCGTGCTGGCGGCGGCGGCGCACCCGAGCGTGGCGGCCATGGCGCGCACGCTGCTGGCCGGCGCGCCCGTCGTGTACACCGGCGACCCGCTGCGCGACCTCTCGCTCACCGCCTTCCTGGACAAGTTTGTGCAGCGCAAGCCCAAGGCGCGCGCGCGCAGCGCGGCAGCCCTCGCACCCACCAGCGGCTCACGGTCTGTGCTGCGCGAGGCCGGGCGCGCCTGCGGAGCGCGGCGAGCTTGGCACCCTGCCGAGGCTCCGTGTGCCGCAGTGCGTGGCAGCTGCGGCGTGCCTGGCCCTCCGGTCCGCTGCCGCCTTCGACGAGCGTGGCCGGCCTGCACATACAGCGTGCTTCGCGCCCCTGGGTGTATGGTTGCTGCGGGCGCGCTTACAAACAAGCTGGGCCGTCGCAACTGTGGTATGCCTGTGACGCGCCTGTGCGCGCAGGCGCCCAAGGGCGCGTCGGTGATGCAGCCGCTGCGGCCGCCCGTGCCGAGCGCGGGCACCGACAGCGCCGCGCTCGAGGCGCTGGCGGCTGCCGAGCCGGCGCCCGAGGCGATGTTCCTGCAGCGCTTTGCCGAGCTGCGGGCGGCCGGCGGCAAGATGGGCAAGAAGAAGAAGAAGGCGGCGCCGGACGACGAGGGCGCGCTGTCGGGCAGCGAGGGCGAGGCTGCGTCCGGCAGCGACGCCGAGATCGGTGCGCGGCAGCGGCGGCCTGTCGGGCAACCACTCGTTTGCCCTGCCAGCCGCGCGCGCGGCTGGTGCAGAGGGGGTAGGGAGCCGGGCAGGCACAGGGTCTGCGTGCTGGGCCAGGCTGCCCTGTCGTATGATGTGTGCAGTCCCTGCACCTCGTGCAGGCATGCGGCCGCCCTGATCCAGGCAGGAGCGCTTGCGTGCGCGCATGCTGTGTGGCTGCTGCCCGTGCGCCCCGCGCCGGGAGACCTGCAGGTCGCGCGCATCAGCCGCTCTCGCGCGCCGAACGCGCCGGTGCGGCACGCACCTGCGCTCGGCGTGCCAGGCGCCTGTGACGCGAGCAAGCGCCAAGCGCGGCACACGCCTCCTTACATGCATCGAGCGTGCGGGCGCGCGCCCGCCGCACCCAGGTGCCCGCAGAGCGCCGCCTGATGCCTGGGCGCGCGCCCGGGCGCGGCAGACTCGTTCCTGGATGCTGTGGAGGACTCCGGCGGCGAGGGCCCCGACCCCGACGCCGACGAGGACTATTCTGCGCTGGCGGCCGCAATGGGCGATGACTCCCAGGCCGAAAGCAGCGAGGGTGGCGACGAAGACGACGCCGGCCATGGGCTTGCAGTGTCTGGTGACGGGTCCGATGATGAGGGCCAGGGCGACGCAGGTGCCGCCTGTACGCTGCTTGCCATGACACCGCCTGCTCACGCCAGGATTCGTGCCGATTGTTTGCCGTGCCGACATACGTGCCTGCATGACCGTGCCCTTGCTGGGCAAGTGACAGCGGAGCTCAAGCTTTGGCTGCCCTGCCCTGCGGCTGTCATGCTGGCCTGCGTGTGCAGGATGCCCCATGCATGCATGCATACGCGTGACTGTACTGGGCGCGCCAGACATCTCTCGCAGCGCCGCCATGAGCTGCTAGCATGACCGGCACGCACGCATTGTAGGGACGAGCGACGAGGACGGCGTTGATGTGTTTGACGCCGCGAGCGCCAGCGGCTCGTCGGCCGCCTCCTCCGAAGCCTCAGACGGCGAAGCGGGCGCCGCTTCCGACAGCTCTGTCGAATGGGTCATGGCCAACGGGGCGGTCATGCCAGCGCCGGAGGCGCACATCGGGGGCGCGGACGCGGCGAAACGCGGGACAGGGAAGAAGGCAAAGCGGCGGCGCGGCAGCGGCGATGACTACGACGAGGACGTGTTTGCGCCGGCGGAGGACTATGCGGAAGCGCTGGCCGCGGACGCGCCTGTGGTGAACGGCGGGCGCGGTCGCGACGCCCTGCGTCCTGGCGCGCGCGGCGGCCGCGCCGCCAGCGGCGGCTCAGCCGCTGGGGTCCAGCGGCCGCGCGGCGGGAAGCGCGGGAAACGTGCGCAGAGCGCAGCGGCGCGCCACCTGTGACTGGCAGGAGCCGGCATGAATAGGAGAGGGAACGGTCGTTGTGCCTCAAGACCACTGTGTGTGTTGCAAGTGTGTAATACGGCAAAGTGCATGCGAGCGTCCAATTGTCTGTGTCACGCTCAGCAAGGAAGGGCCATGCGCCATGGAACAGATGAAAAGCCCTTGCTGGCTATAGTGTACTAGCTAGTACAGGAACTTGGCGGACATGTGAAAACGAGGCACTCTTGGTGGCACTCATGGTCGATGCCTCTGGTCCCGAGATGTGTGGCGGCACTTCCGACAGCGTCTCTCGGACGATCAGGGAGAGCTCTCTAGCCTCGAGGCAGAAGCCATCAGCAACCACAGCCGGCTCACAAGGCCGCGACACTCCAGTTCACTGGCAGGCTGTGACAGTCCAGCCTACGCGTGAAAGCATGTCTTTGGCACACGTGTATACATGCATGGTTCACATGCATTGAACGATTGTGGCGTTGCTGCTGACCGGACTACATAGATAGGAGGGGTCCTGTTGAAGCGCCTGCACGAAGTTTTGGCAGAGCATGCAACACTGCATGGAGACGTTGCGGTGTGCACGGAGATGCAGAGGGAGGAGGTGTGGATAGAGCCTTGCCCTCCATGTCCGGTGCTACAATTGAGAGCCCGAACGTCAGTGATGCGAGCGCCGGGGCCGGCACGCGCAAGAAGGGGAAAAAGAAGGTGCGACACGTGCAACTGGTGCCCTGTTTGCACAGGCAGTCGTGTCCTTTGCACGGCCTAAGACGCGGTGCACCCGCGCCCAGGCCCCGCTGCCGCAGCTGCCGACAGTCGCCGCGGCTGAACCGCACCTGCCATGGCGCGTCGCCGTCACGGCCAGGCTCGGGCGGCACGCCGTTGCCCAACGCGCACTGTGTCCGGGCGAGCCCGTGCTGCGCGAGGTGGGGGTGACGAGCGTCGTGCGGCCCGACTACCTCGAGCGCGTCTGCCACATCTGCTTCCAGGAGCTGCCGGCAGGCTCGGCGCCGCGGCCAGCGGTGCGCTGCGCTGCTCACCAGCGCAGGCACCCCTTTTTCCTGTCTGTGCCCTCCTATCCGTCCTGCACTGTGCTGCACTCACAGTGTCCGCCCTCTGTGGTATGCGAGCAGCACAGGCGGTGGCTGCTGGGAGGGTGGCTGAGGCAGCGAGGGCGGCAGCATATTTGGGGGCCACAGCAGAGAGTGCCCGCCAGCTCACACAAGTTTACCCGAGTGTGAGCGCGCCCTGATGGGGGCGCAGGTGTACAAGCGCTACTGCAGTGCGGCATGCGAGCGCAGGGACGCGGGCGCAGTGCGCACTGCGCGGGTGCACGCAGCCGTGCCAGCAATTGCCGCCCGCTGCGACGTTGATCCCCAGCTGCTCCACCTGATCGTGGAGGCCGACGCTCGCCGCAGCGAGGCTGGGGCATGCGCCGCCCGCATAGGCGCCCCCAGCCCTCCAGACGCCGTCGAACGGCCGGGCACGCCGCCCCAGCTGCAGCAGCAGCCGGCTGGGGCGCCGGCCGCCGCCGCACCAGGCGCGTCAGCGGGGCAAGGTGGCGGCGCAGCAGGCAGTTCGTGCGCGGGCGCGCCTGCCCAGAGCGACGAGGCGCTCTCGGACGGCGCGCGGGTGACGCGCCTCGACGGCGGCGCGCGCACGGGGCCGCCTGCACCGGCCAGCTCGACACCGCTTGACGTGGAAGTGCAGACTGCCGGTGCTGCGGCGGTGGCACAGCCGGGCCCAGCAGCTGCAGACGCTTCGAGGGGCACCGACGGCCCGGCGCGGCGCGGGCTGCACGCCGACACGGAAGGGGAGCGCTGCTCCGGCAGCCGCGAGGGCTGCTCGCTGCCCCTGCTGCGGTGCAGCCTGGCGGACGCGTGCGCGCTGGAGGCCCACTGGGCGCAGGCGGGCGCGGCCTGGCGCGGCGCGGTGGGCGCCGCCTGCCGCGAGCTGGCCGCGGCGGCGCGCGCCGCCGGCGCCCCCGCGCCCGGCTCGGCTGAGGAGCTGCAGGCGCGCGCCCCGCCCGCTCGCCTGCCGGCAAGCGTTCCTGCGGACTGGCTGCCTTGATGCAGGCAGAGCTTTGGCAGAGCCTCGGTGCGACCATCCGCGCATTGCCAACTAGAGCCCATCCCGGGTGTGCGCGGGCGCACACCGTGCACGCCGCCGCGGCGCCGGACAGACCGCATGCAGCTGCGCGCGCCGCAGGCGCTTGCGGCGTGCATCAACACGAACGCGCACGGCGTCGGCGCGGCCAACGGTGCGAACACGGACCTGGGCGTGGGCCTCTTCCCGGCGCTGTCCATGCTCAACCACTCCTGTCGGCCGAACTGCATGTTCGCGTGCGCGCCGGGTGCGCGCCCGCCGTCCCGCGCCGCGCCGGGTCGTGCAGGGCGCCCTTAGGGCCGGACCGCCCATCTGAATTTACAGGCATGTCTGCGCGCATGAGGCCTGACGGCAAGCACTGCCTTCCTTCTGGTGTCCATCTGGGCGAGGGCGCATGCGCACTGCATGTGCACACTCACCCTCTGCTCGAGCCGACTCATGGGCGCCAGCGGCACGCTGCGCAGGCGGCGAGATGCGCGTGCGCGCCGTGCGCGCCGTGCCCGTGGGCGGCCAGCTGACGGTCGCATATGTGAACCTGCTGGAGCCGCGCCGCGTGCGCGCCGCCGAGCTGGCGGCCACCAAGCACTTCACGTGCGCGTGCGAGCGCTGCTGCGAGCCGCTCGCGGGCTCGTCGGACCGCCTGCTGGAGGCGCGCAGCCTCGCACCAGCCTCCCGCCGCTGCGTGCCGCGCCTGCCCACCAGGGCGCGTGAGGCGTCGACTTAAGTTTTTAGCGGATGATGATGCATCTGGTGCTGCATGTGTCCCAAGCTGCGCACTGCTTGGACTCCTCTGCCCTGGGCGGAGCGACCTGCTCAAGCCCTGGGATGCAGCCACTAAAGCGGGCGGCAGGCGAGCCTGACGGGCGGCACGGCGCGGGCGCACAGGCGGCGCCGTGCCGCATCCGTGGCTGCTCGGGCGAGCTGCTAGAAGCGCGGGGGGGGCCCGGCGCCCTGCCGCTCTGGCGGTGCGCCACCTGCGGCGCCGAGGTCGACGGGCGCACCCCGGACGGCAGCGGCCCCGCCGACGTGGTCGCCCGCGCGGCCGCCCTTTGGCAGGAGAGCCGCGCCGTGCTCGCCGCGAGGGTGCGGCCCCAGCGCCTGCCATTGGCCGTCGAGAGCAGCGGCGCGCTCCGTGCGGGGCCCGGCCTCGCGCGCCCCGGCGCCCCGGCGATGCGGTGGCCAGGCAGCTCTTTGCGCCGCACGGCGTTCGTGTCTCCCATGTCGAGGACGCTCTGACGACGAGGCGCATGCAAGCCAGCCGTGTGCGGTGTGGGGGCGCGTGCCAAGGCCGCAGCTGCGCGGCAGGGCCACGCCGCGGCGCGGCCGCTGCTGGAGGTGTTGACGGCCATGGCGCCGCAGCGCCTGAGCGTGCATCACGTGCATGTCTTCGATGGTGCGGGCATGCACCATAGTAGGCTGCTTGAGTGGGGCTATTTCAAACAGGCAGTGCAGGCCAATGCCGGGCTGCTGGGCCTATGTTGCCTGTCAATGCTGTGATTTGCAACTAGGAGAGTGGCAGCACAGGTGCTGCATGCATGTCTGTCTGCACGATGGGCACCCGCTGTCTATCCCTGGCGCGGAAGGCCATTCCTTTGCGTGGCGCCTCCGGACGCTCCTTACGTCTGTGCCGTGAGCGCTGTGTACGCCATTTATTTATCGTGGGCCGTGTGATCACATCTACATGCCACCCGCGGTTCCTGGGTCATGTCGCGAATCCTGGGGCGCTGCCCCTGGCGGCGTGCCCACCCGCAGTGCCCGCGCTCATGAGCGCCAGCTGAGCAGGCCAGATGTTGCTGGTGAACGCGGCGCGCGCGTGCGGCGACGCGGCGGCCGCCGCGCGCGCGCTGGCCGCGGTGCTGGCCACCATGGAGGCCGCGCTGGGCGTGCCGACGCCTGAGCTCGGCAACCTGGTCGCGCTGCAGGCGCGCCTTCTGGGGTTCTAATGTGGAAGTATGCAGTCCCTGCTCATGGTGATGATGACACAGAGCTGTGTGCCCCTGCAGCCTGTGTCGTAGTGCGTGGCACACTGCGCCAAGCCTGGCCCGCGCAGTGGCGGTAGCCGGGGGTTGAGAGCGTCTGCCTGCCTCTCGGCGCGCTCATCAGCCGAGCCGGGGAGCCCGGGAAGCCCCTCACGTTGTGCCGCGCTGACGGGCGTCGCGTAGGGCGAGCTGCTCCTGGAGCGCGCCGAGGCGCGCAGCACGCCGGGCAGCCTGCGCGCGCGCTTCCGCAAGCAGGCGCGCTGCGGCAGGCTGCGTCCAGAGATGCCTCCCTGGTGTGTCTATGCAAACATGCTTTGACAGGGACCATGGGCAGCACCTCCCTCCGCAGTGCACCTCAAGCTGCCGAGCGTGTGCAAACTGCCGCCAGTGCATGCTGACAGGCTGATGCTGCGCAGGCGCGTGAGGCGTGGGCAAGGGCGCTGAAGATCAGAGAGGTCTGTCTGGGCGCAGACCACCCGGTGGTGTCCGACCTAGCAGCGCGGCTGCGGGGCGTGCGAGGCTGAACCTGTTTCGGGTCTGGGATTGTCCTGTTGATTAGAGGTGTTTGGTGGGTGGTTGCATGCAGCTTAGTTTCTGCTATAGGAGATCTGCTATAGGGTTGGTTTTCCCTGCCACTGTTATAGATCATCTGGGTAGGTTTGGCTGGCATGGGCATTCGCATGCGTTTGGGGTTTTGCAGCCTGGGGCGTCCCAGGCTGGGACGCCCAACGCTTCTGTGGGCTGTAGGTCCGGCCTTATTGTCAGAATTAGAACAAACACAGAAGTGCTCCAATAGTCCAGGCGACCCCAGTTCGCTCGCCTGAACGGGATTATATATTGAAGACTTTTGTTGGGTTGACGCCCGTCGTGGGTACGCTGGTAGGCACTTCGAGGGTTCCACATTGGCCGGCACCCGTCGTGATGCTGAGGCCGCATCGTTTGCGGGTATGCGAAATGTGTTGCTAGGTCAGAGGCTTGCAATATGCCCGGGTTTCCGGAGGGTTCTTACTAGGCATTGAGCTGACCGAGCAAAAACTGCTATGCAATGTTCAAGTGCAAGTTGGTGACTGGAGTGTATTGTGCATATATACATAGTGCGCTTATGCTACTGTGACGTTGCTGCGGACGGATGGAGGATCCCGGATGAGCTTGCGCTGAAGAGCAACCGGACCGGCCACTCTGTCATGCCGGGTACGGCACTGCGCTGTACGGTTTAGCAAGTCAACATTGTAAGCCTCAAGTGCAAACCTGGCATTGGCAATTGTGCGCTATTCTTTTTGCGACCTTCGCCATAGACGTCATGCAGCCCACCGCTCAGCACAACAGTGTGTAAGGTGCACGCGGGTCACGTGCTGCGTGCCAAGGGCGCAGATGTTGCGGGCCTGTGAGGAGGCTTGAGGAGGCAGGTTGAGTATGGCGGGCCGTGTGCTTCAGACGAGCCTAGTGCGCGGGCCCAGCCTGGGTCTGGGCCTGCTGCTGCGCACCGACTCTGGCCTCCGGCATCAGCACAGCCTGCACCCGCTCTTCGCCGACCCGGAGACCGCACCCGTCAGCCCTAAGGTCCACGACTCGTTCGATGCGGCCAAGCCTGATGCCGCTGCAGACACGCTCTATGGCAAGACCAACGTGTTTGTGCGCGAGGCGCGTACCCACCTGCCCCGCCTGTGCACAATACGGCTGGACGCCCCTTTGCCCTCTGCGCTTTCGGTGTGCAAGCAGCAGACGGCGCCAGCTCAAGGGAGAGGCACAGGCCGCGGCGGGGTGCTCGCGCGCGGCTGTGTGCCTCGACGTGCCGCGCAGCACGCGCGCGTCCAAGGGGGTGCGGGCCGAGCAGGCGCTACGGGAACTCGACTACCCCGAGCGGCTGCAGAAGATGCTGCTGACGCCGCATCGGGAGGTGCACGTGGAGCTCATCATCACGCGCGACAGGTGGCCCAGGGCCCCGCCAATTTCCCTCTGCACTGCAAGGCCCTGCTGCAGGCTTGGCCGCCTGCGCCCACTGCAGGCCTTGCCCTCGATGCAAATGTTACACTCCCACGGAGCTGGGCAGCCTAGGCGTGATCGTGCATGACCAGCACAGGACTTGACGGTCATGAATGCGGGTCCACGCTGGGCCTGGCGTCTGACGCGCAAGCACCAAGCTCCGCGCGCGCGCGCGCAGCGGCGAGATCGGGGCGTTCAATGCCTACCGCGTGCAGCACGACAACTCGCGCGGGCCGTTCAAGGGCGGCTTCCGCTTCCACCCCGACGCCAGCATGGACGACGCGCGCAGGCGCGCCGCCCGCCCGCGCGCCCCGCCCTTCCTCGCACGGCGCGGCGATGCAAACAGCCTGGCGCAGCAGGCCCGTGTCCATGACCGATGACAGGCATTGCGGGACGGCAGTGGCCTGTGTGGTGCGCAACGCATGGGCACATGCCTGTGCTGCGCAGCACTTCAGTCTCAGGTTGTTTACCAAACTCCGCTTGTGGCATGTATCTGCCCGCCGCTTTTCACGTGCAGAGCTACAGAATGGGGCACCGGCCGCGACATGGCGTGATGCGACCGCGTGTGGTTGCGCATCCTGCAGTGGCGGCGCTGCCGCTGCCCCCTGCCTCCGTCAGGGCACAGCCCGGGCGGCGCCAGCCAACTGCGCTCAGCCCAGCTCGGCCGGTCGCGCAGCCTGGCGTCGCTGATGACCTGGAAGACGGCGGTGATGGACGTGCCGTTCGGCGGCGCCAAGGGCGGCGTCAGATGCGACCCCAGCGGCCTGTCGGAGCACGAGCTGGAGCGCATCACGCGCAAGCTGGTTCAGGCGCGTGCGCGCGGAGCGCCTGCCCTCCCTTATTTACAAACATGTGATGGGTTCATCGCCGCTGCTGATGCATGCAGGCGAGGGTGCGTCGCTGGGCGAGGGGCCCGGGCGTTGTGTCAGCAGCCGTGCCTGGCCGGCGTGCGCTGCTCTGTGCAGGGCCCGGCGCTGCGTCGGGGATCTGGCCTGACATGGGTCAAGCCTGCGGATGCGCTGAGCGAGCGCGGGCGCGCCGCAGGCGCTGCGCCACGTCATGGGCCCGACGCAGGACATCCCGGGCCCGGAGATCAGCGCCGGCAGCCGCGTGATGAGCTACTGGTTCGACGAGTACTCCAAGTACAAGGGCTTCTCGCCCGCCTGCGTCACCGGTGCTGCTGCCCCGCCCCCTGCCTGGGCCCCACAAGCTTCTTGGACTCCGCCAGTGGCACGGCACCCAGCGCCTGGCCACCATGCGTGGCTCACTCAGCTGGCCAACCACCCGCGCATGTCCAGGGTGCGGAGCAGCCCCGCGCGGGGGCGCACTGCTGCGGCTCTGTGCAGCGCGTGGCTGCCGCGTGCGCGCCAGCACCCGCTGCCGCACATGAGCAGGTGTGCGTGCGCGCAGGCAAGCCCATCTCATTGCACGGCACCTTTGGCCGGGAGTACGCAACAGGGCGGGGCGTGTACCTGGCTGTGCGGGAGCTGCTGCGCGCAGAGCATGCCGGGAAGATCGTCGGCAAGGAGATCGTGCTGCTGGCATGCCCTTCACCACCCATCGTCCCGAACTGTGGCTGTCATGATCAGTGCTCCTGACCTCACTGGTCTTTGTGGCGCTGAAGGTGCATGGCCTCGCGCACAGTGACGCGCCTGCTTTCCTGTGCACCTTGCGTTTGCTTGTCGCCTGGCTGGAGATGGCACATAATTTAACTCAGATGCAGGGGCTGACATGCGCTTGACATATGCAGGGCTTTGGCAACGTGGGGTCTTGGGCGGCCGAGATGCTGCACTACCATGGAGCAAAATACGTACCCCTCTTCCTGCACCTCTGTATTGCATGAAGAAGGAGCACTGCCAATGCAACCAATGAGCGCATGCCCGTCGCTGCATGTGAGCCTGTCTATCAAGGTACCCGCGCACCTAACTCTGCGCTGGGTGCGCGTACAGTGATCGGCGTGGCAGACCGCACGGGCGGCATCATCAACGAGAGCGGCCTCGACGTACCTGCCTTGCGGCACCACGTGAAAGCGCGGCCGCCGTTTGGCGGCACGCTGCGCACCTTCCCAGGCGGTGCGCACGGGCCTGGGTTAGGGGTATGAACCCCATGCAGCCTGCCGCGCTCCATGTGGCGCATACCTTTTTCCTCAGCCTGGCCACGCCAGGCCCGAGCTGCATGTCGTCAAGCATCACATGCAAGCTGCACAATCGTGAGGCCCCTGCCACAAGTGAGCCATGATGGTACGGTCAGGGTCAGTGTTGCTGGGAGGACCGAGGTACATGAGGCGCGCGCGCTTGTCTGTGACCCGGCCAGCTAGCCTGTCATGCGGCAGGGAAGCACCCAGCGCCCTGCCGGCGCTGCGCCGAGGCTGCCCCAGCGCGCAGGCACGACCGCGAGCACCGACGAGCTGCTGCGGCTGCCCTGCGACGTGCTCATCCCGGCCTCGGTGTCCGGCATCATCACAGCGGAGAACGCGCCGGAGCTGCAGTGCAAGGCGCGCGCCTCTCGGCTGGCGGCTGGGCGCCTGATCGGCGTCGCTGCGTGCGCACCTGTCCCAGTCTTTGCACCACCCGTCACTGCCGCTGCCTGTCAGAGCCATCCTATAGCTGTGCACCTATTCGGACGTTTTCCTGAGTGAGCCGCGCTGTGTCCGGTGCGGCAGTTTCTTGCGGAGGCTGCCAACGGGCCGACGACGCCCGAGGCCGACCTCATCCTGCGCGAGCGTGACATTCCAGTCCTGCCGGACATTTACGCCTCTGGCGGTGCGCTTCTCGGGCCTCCGTGGCATGCAGAGTGCGGCCGTGTGCTGCAATGCCCGCTGGCTCAGCAAGGATGCCCAGACTCGGCGACTTATGAGAGTCCACACAGGAAGGCTGACACTGGTGCTCGGCTCGTGCGCAGGCGGCGTCGTGGTGAGCTTCTTCGAGTGGGTCCAGAACCTGCAGAACCTCAGGTGACCCGCCGCGGTCGGAGATGCATGGAAACTCTGTATGTGCATGCAAGTGCCTGACGCCTGGACTGGCAGTCACATGCATCGATGAGAAGGGACAGGCCCCAGGCACTGCCGACTGGTCCCATGACATGTCGCAGCAGCCTCCATGTGATCGTCCTCGCTGCAGGTGGGAGGAGGACGAGGTAAATCGGTCGCTGGACAGGAAGATGCCGAGTGCTTTGCAGAGATCTGGCGGGTGCGCCCCTGCGTCCGCGCGCCGCTCTCCTACTGCCCAGTCTGCTGGTCCTGTCTGCGCGGCCTGCTGGTCCTGTCTGCGCAGCCAGCTTGAGCTGTGCGGCCGCGGGCGCGGCGCAGATCCACAAGGACCAGAAGGTGCCGCTGCGAACGGCGGCCTACGTGCGCGCGCTGCAGTCTGTGACACGCGCGCACATCCAGCGCGGCTTCGACTAGCCGCGGGCTCGTCCCCCCCTTCTCGGGGCCTGTGCATAGGTTTGGAGCCAGGAGGGGGTTCAAGCTAGTAGGGCGCAGCATGTCACTTACAGCTTGTTACTTGCACTCGCACGCTGCACAACTGGGCACAAGCTCGCATGAGCGCAAACGTCTGTTCTTCACCAGCCAGCCAACAGGGACCCCGGCTGCCTCACACAAACACAAGGCTCTTGCACAAAACGCTCTACACACACCGTCGTCGGTTCACTCAGCATGTGTCCCAAACGCTCCCTACACTTGTGCTCCAGGTCAGCTGCACGCCGCCGCTCCCTTCTTGCGCTCCTTTTACCAGAAGATGCCCGACTTTCCGCCGTGTGTCTGCGACCCCACACGCGCGCACGCTCAGTCAACCTGGCCGCTGCTTGCAACTGTCAAGTGCTGCAGTGTATGGAGCAGGTGTCCAGCGTTAGGCAGCAGATGCGGGGGCCGCGCACGTCGCCCAGCCGGCGGAAGATGCCGCTCGTGTAGCGCTTTGACCTCGCCAGGGAGTTGGGGTCGTCGTCGCGCTTCTCCTGGTCCATCCGGTGCCCCTTGCTGTACGTGATACCCGGGTTGTTGAAGATGTTGTTGCCCCAGGCGTATGCGCACATGCCTGCCGTGGAGGGCGCCAGCTTGCCACTGCAACCCTCCATGGACTGACGGCACGCAAAGCACCTCCCAGGATGCCAGGGCGCGCACCCACACCAAGCGCCATAGTTATGAAGAGCGGATAAATCTGCGACAGCGGGGGTTATGGTCAGTCCTTCTCTGCGCCACCGGCGAGCGTGGCGCAGGACCGTGTCAAGCAGCTCCCAGCACAGACCAAAGGCTGCCACTGGCGCTTGGAGGACTCCTGTGCCTCAGAGGTTGCTGAGGGTAGAGGGCGCGCACCTCCGGCTTGATCCACTTGTACTGGGCGGCGCGCCCTGTGGCTACAGCTTTCTGCACTGCTGTCTTCGCCGACATAGTTCCCTGTTTCTGCTTCCACTTCAGAGCTAGAGTCCTTGTCAAGCTGCGCTGCGCCTGAGCTTGCCCTGGTCGAGCACTCTGCAAACCCAGCAGCCTTTTTAGGTGACTTTTTTTGTTGATGCCTTGCAAAGCCCAGACTCGCTTGGGTGCAGAAGTGCTTTGGCTGAGCGACGGTGTAACATCTGGAGTCGTTGCCAAGCTGCAGTGCTGTTCTGGTCAGGCAGCCATATGCTTGCCACTACTCACGTGTAGAGTTGCGGTGTGCTGAAAGGTGAGGGAAGGGACATGTGCGTGTGAGCAGTTCTGTGTTGAGGCGCGCTACAGTGCGGAGGTGGCCAGTGCGGGTGAATGCTGCGGGGCTGGCGAGCACGGGGCGGCGTGCGGAGCGTGCTTTCGGATGCCGCGGCAGCCGCCTGCGCGTGCCGCTGCCCGCCGCCGCTGCCGCCCGCGGCCCTGAGCTGGGGCGCCCTGCTGGCGGGCTTGCCGGCCTCGACCCGCGCGTATGTGGCCAGCTGCGCCGCCCAGGGCCAGCTCGCGGCCGCGGCCGGGGCGCTGCGCAGCCGCGCACACGCCGGTGCGCCCTGGTCGCCCGCGGCGCCAGCGCCGGGGAGGCTGGCGGCCGAGCGGCGGCGGCGGCGGCGGCGGAGGGCGGGCGCCGCGGCCGTGGCGCTGAGCGGCGGCGGCACGCTGGCCGCGCTGGCCGCAGCGGACTTTGACACGGCGCGCACGCGCGCGCTTGCGGCGAGCGCGCCGCGCACGTTTGCGGCCGCGCGGTGGTGCGCGCGCGCGAGCTACCGGTACCAGCGGTGCCGGTCGGCGCACCCGGTGCCCCGCCCTCGCCTATGCCACGGCGTTGCCCCCCTGCGACCAACCTTCATATGTGAACTTGCCTGACCTGCACGCTTCTGTGACTCTTGGTGAAACACGGCAGGCTGTGCACAATCAGGGAGGGTGCTGCTGACAAGGGGCAAGGCGCTTTGCGCCTGGGGACGTGCCAATCTCACAGGACGCTGCGAGGGCGTGTCAGGCAGAGGCGGAGCTCTGCTGCCTCTGCAAGACCACCGTTTTCTCAAGCCCGGCCGTGCTTTGCGCAGGACGCCGGCAGCACGGAGCACCAGGCGGCGTTGGCGGCCGTGCACCGCGAGTGCGCGGCGCAGCTGCTGCGCCTGTGCCAGGCGAACGGCGGGGTCTACATCAAGGCTGCGCAGCTGGTGTCCACCATCCAGTCCGTGCCCAAGGAGTACAGGGAGTGCGCGCCCGGCCCCAGCTACAGCCAGCGTGCATCTTGTGCGTGCAAGCGCCCACATCTTGGGGGCCTCAAGACACTCTCAGGCGGAAGCAGCCGCACCTCGAGTGCATGCGCGCCATGCCATCACCTGCTAAGGCATAGCAGCTGTTGCGTCTGGATGCCGGGATGCCTGCGGGGAGCCCGCGCACACCTTTACCAATGCGCGGCACTGCCGCTGCGGCGCCCGCGCCGGCGGGCTGGCGGCGGCGTGAAGCGCGGCGCGCGCGCGCGCAGGACGCTGGAGGTGCTGCAGGATCGCGTCGACCCGCGGCCGTTTGAGGAGACGCGGCGCATGCTGGAGCGCGAGCTGGGCGCGCCCGTGGCGGAGCTGTTTGCCGAGCTGGAGCCGCACTCGCGCGCGGCCGCGTCGCTCGCGCAGGTCGCGCCCGCGCCCCTGCGGTGGCCGGGCGCCTGCCTGGCCGGGCAGGGCTGGCGCGGGCGTGCGAGGGGTTCGTTTTGAGTAGACAGAGTTAGGCGTGCAGCCAGGCGCTGTCTGTTCTCATGCGCGGCACAGGGCTTGTATGCGTGCCCGTCGTGCCTCTAGGCACACTCGCATATCGCTTGTCGCGCCAGGTTGGCATGTTCGGTTTCTGGCCGATGGTACCCTGGCGCGTAGGAGCTCTGGCTCAAGGTGGCTGTGGCGCGCAGGTGCACCACGGAGTGCTGTGGGACGGGCGAGAGGTGGCCGTGAAGGTGCAGTACCTGGGCCTGGAGACCGCAGTGACAGCGGACCTGGCATGCCTGGCGGGGATGGCCGCCGCGGCTGCGCGCCTGCTCCCGGCCGCGCCGGACCTGCGCTGGATGGTGGCCGACCTGCGCAGCAACCTGGCACAGGAGCTGGACTTCAGGTGCAGCGCATGCGCTGCGCGTGGCTACAAGAGTGTCGCATGTGTCAAGTGCCTGCTGTGCAGCCATGCAACAGTTCTGCACGTGGTTCTCTGAAGTCACTGTCAAGCTGCTGCTCCGGTGCGCTTGTCCTGCTGTGGGGGATCACGCTCATGCTGAGGCCTTCAGCGCTGGGACAGGCGAGAAGCGGAGAATGCAGCCACGTTGGGGGCTGCTCTCGCCGACCACCGCGGCATGACAGTCCCCGCTCCGGTTCCAGAGGCGCGCCTGCTGGTGCAGTGCAGCAGCAGCGAGAGGCAGCAGACTCTTGTGCATGCTCGCTATGCGTTGCACCTGTGTGTGTGGTGCAGGGGCCCTGCCTGCTGACCAAATTATATCCAACTTACGTATGACCGCTTTGGTGTGTATGCAGCTCTCCGGACAGCGCGTGTTAACAATGGAGTTCGTGGATGGCTGCCGGCTCACCGACATTGCCGGCCTGCAAGGTACTGTTCCTGTAAACAAAGTCGCCCCATGCGCGTGCATGTACCTGCAGTCTGTTGGCCAATGCTTTGCTGCTTGAAAGTGTGCAAGTTTGACGCTCGCGTGCGCCATGTGTGGGCAGAGATGCGCATCCGACCACGCGATGTTTCTCTGCTGCTGCTGGAGGCGCGCTCCCGCCCCGTCCTCAGATGCCCCGCAACTGTTCCGAGCGTGGCTACTTGAGTGCCTGACACATTCAGCAACGCAGAGCAAAGCGTGTCCACATGAGCGTTTGCTGCTGCGCGCCTCCAGGCATTTGCGGACATGGCGTTCTGCGCGGGCTTTGTGCACTCGGACCCGCACTCTGGCAACGTCCTCGTCAGGCCCCACCCTGGCCGTCAGCGTACGTCCCTCTCCCCGGATATACTTCCATGCAGTGCAGAACAGTGCACGGAACGCAGCAGCGTGTCACACGTCATGTTCACAGCCGGAGAAGCAGGCCGCCGGGCTGCCTGTGCCTTTGCTGGAGTGCCTGTGAGCAGGTGCGGCGCATATACGCGGCTGACCGCCGCTGCAGGCTGGTGGTACCGCGTGCTGGGCGGCTGCGGCGGGTACGTCGAGCCCCAGCTGGTCTTCCTGGACCACGGCCGGTATATCGTGCTGCCGGACCCCATGCGCCAGCGGTACTGCCAGCTCTGGTGCTCCTTCATCGCGAACGACGCGCGGACCATGCGCGAGGTCGCGACCGGCATTGCAGGTACCGGCACGTCCGTGTGCCGTGGGGGGGCGCAGCCTGTACATGACAGCACGGCTGTAAGCATGCCAGTGTGTCTGGCTGCAGTGTGGCGCAGCTCCTGGGTGCACACGGCGCGCGTGCGCATCAGTTGACAGCGCATGCGCGGTGCCTGGGCGAGCGAATGCGGGCGCCGCGCGGCAGGTGCGCGCGGCGGCGAGCTGCTGCCCCTGCTGCTTAAGCCGGGCAGCCTCACCAAGATGCCCAAGGCCGAGCGCGCTGCGCTGCGGCGGCGCGTGGGCATTGACTCCTTTGCCGACATGGCGCGCGCCCTGCTGTCCGGCGGGGTGTGCCTGTGCAGGCCGACCACAGACCGTGCAACATTGTCGTCAGCGCAGGGCGTGAGTGGGCTCCCCGCAAAGCGCGGATGTTGCCCTCCTAGCTGGGTCGGAACCTGGCTCATCGAGCCTGCCAGACGTTGTGTTGCTGATTTTTTGTGCGCATCATTTGCATGCCCTGCAGCAAAAAGGTGCAACATGTAGGATGCGCTGGAGACAGCACACCGTAGCGCTGGGCATGGCATATCTCAGGTGCATGTCCACAATTGTAACATGTACATGTGTGTTCACGCGCCTGATGCCCTTGTTCGGGTGCGCCAGGGGCGCCTGCTGGAAGAGCTGCCCCGGGAGCTATGCGAGTATCTGAAGGTCAGCGCAGTAGTGCGGAGCGCGGCTGCTGCGCTCGGCGGCACCATCTACGACCGCCTACGCATCAACGCCGTCTATGCACTGAAGGTGCCCTCCGCTTTCAGCCGTGCGGCTGCGCCTGTGCCTGCTGTGCAGCAAAGGGGCTCCAGGCGCGAGGCGTGCAGGGCATCGCCACGGACATGGTACGTGTTAGGTGAAGAGCGTCACTAGGAAAGGTACTGAGAAAAGTACTGCAGCATTTGTGGCCACATTTGCAAGCTTCCCTGGCTTCCGCCGCACCCTCTTTATTTCACGGCAGACATATTGCCAGCTGTGCATGCTGTATATGAAGGTTGTGACTTTGGGGCCTTTCGTCCTGCAGCATCAGATTTCGGGTCTTTTCAGGTACTGCGCCATGTGGCGGACTGCCTAAGACATGAAGTTTGGCAAGACAGTTGGCAAGTCACTGTGTTGTTGTGCATGCTGGCAGGGCTTGGATGAGGAGCGCTGCCAGGATGGCCATGTGGCATATGAGGGACAGCTGCGCTCGCGAGCGTCACGGGCCGTCATCATTGGCAAAGTGTGGGGCATGTCAACAATGTTCTGGGTGGTCTCCACAGCGTCGGAGATGTGGGCCGGTTTGCTTCACTGGCTCAGGCCGCACGTACAGGGTTCCCCTGCAATAGGTTAGGCGGTCCCCTATTGTACTTTACAGACAGGTCCATGGTTTGGTTGCAACGCATGCCTGAGTACTTGCTAGCCGTAGGGCAACATGGGGACACGCAAGAAGGCACATGCACTTTAAATTTACCGTTCACACTGCTCTCTTGCACCTAGCTATGTCACAAGCCAGGCGCATCCTTCTCAAGCGCCATTGGCATCAGCATGCCCGAGCCACCCCTCGCGCTCGCCAGCCGCCTGCAGCTCCGCAAACACCGCCCCCGCGCCCGGGTAGTCCAGCTCGTAGTCGTCCAGCACCGCGCACACTCTGTTGAAGCCCGTGTGCATCTGCGTCTGCGTGATCTGCCCGCTGCTGGCAAGCGCGGCGAGCAGGCGGCGCAGCGCGGGCGCGTGCTTGGGCGCCGCGAACGCGGCCGCCAGCGCGCGGCGCACCAGCTCGTGGTGGTAGCCGGGCACGCCGAGCTCGCGCAGGCAGCGCGCGGCCTCCGCCACGTCACCGCTCGTCTCGTACTCTTCCAGCAGCGCCTGAGCGCGTGCACACGCTTCAGCCTGTGTGAAAATGAGGAGCATTCGTTTGTGTGCCATTGACCTGGCATGGAGCTCTGCTCAGCAGATTAACGAGACAGTCTTCATGTGCATAACACATTCATTGAGGGGCATGTTGTTCGGAGTGATCGGCTGCTGCTAGGATGAGCCAGTACATTTACTGGCCTTAAGGCAATCGCAGATCGCGCACCTGCATGCTCTCCCGCAGCTCCTCTGTGCTCCCTGCGCTGTGCCAGCATGCAAGGACTCGCTCCGCCGCATGCCGCGCGCTCAGCGCTGTGCCTGCTCGCGCACCCACTCCCTTGTCAGCGTGTCTCTCATGCTCACATTGCGCTCACGGCCCACTCTTGGGAGCTTGGAGGATGATACCAGGCTTGGGGTCATTCTGCACATGGCAAATCACTTCGTGCAGGGTGTCACTGCAGATGTGGACGGACGCACCAGTCGCCTGCACGACTGAGACGCCCAGCGAGTCGTTGCGCAGGTTTGCCAGCACCGACGTCAAGAACGATGGCGGCAGGGCCTGCGCGTCACCACTAACAGTATTTAGCCTCCACCTCAGCAAAACACCATATAAGGAGGAAACCTTGAGATGACCTTGCCACGCAACTCATCAATTGGCATGCGTTTGGCTAGATGCTGTGCAGCCGAAAGCAGTGGTGAGCTAGCACCAAATGTTCACGTCCAGGTGAAGATGCAAGCACAGAGCATGCCACTCGTGGCAGCAGCGCTCACCTCGTCCACAATGACGCGGCCCAGGAACAGCGACAGCATGTGCGCCGCGTCCGGGATGTCCAGCGCCATGTCCTGCAGTTTGCAAGCCCTCAGCCACTCTGGCGACCACTTTAACATGGAGTTGCCAGGTTGTCAATCAATGGTAGTTGACTCAAAGCTGTTCATTTGGCTTTCTCTTTCGGAACAGCACACTCTCTGCTGGCTGCCAAACATGCGCCAGGCAGACTGGTAAAGGACGCGCGCCTCGACAGAGGCGAGCAGGCGTGTGAAGCCCAGCGCAAGCTGCTCGTGCGTGAGGGGCGCAGGGACCAGCCCGGCCAGCAGCACGGAGGTCAGCTCACGCTCGCGCCCCCGCCGGTCCATGGCGAGCTGCACTGCCTGCGCGTGCGTGTCGCCCAACCTCGAGTCAGCAAGCCGCTGTCATCAAAGTGGGTAACCTGGTCATAAGGCTGCCAGCCGCTGGTCAGAAGCAAGAAGCAAGAAGCTATGGTTTACTTCACTATCTTTGCAAACGGGCGTCACTAAATGTGCTGGTCACCCCAGGGAGGCCTGGTTTCGCATGTCAGCACTCATATACTTGCAGACCAGACCACGTGTGGCCATCGACTTCATCAGGCGCCTGTAGCAAACCCCACCGCACGAAACCCAATTAGAGCTGTGCAGATATGGTTGGTGCGCTGCAGGGCAGGCACCAGCTTGACCAGGATGTTGTGCAGGCCGGGTTCGCCGAGCTCCTCCAGGCGGCGCGCGACCTCAGCGGCATCGGAGGACGCAAAGTACTCGCGCACGGCCTCAAGCGCTGCCGCCTTGAAGGCCTATGGTGCACAGAGACAGTGTGGGCTGCTGCGCACTGAGGGCTCATTGCATCCGGAGCAACACGCCAGGCATAGTAATGATGTGTGTGCGTTTGCAGAGCACTGCGCCGCACCACCATAGTTTCGGACCATCAAGCTGGCCACAGCAGCTGAGCACAGCCTTCAATGATGCACCGATGTAAATAGCAATTAGGTGACTTGGTGTACGCCTGGGATGAAAGGCTGCTTGAGACAGCAGGCGCTCTTGTGTCTGCCATGCTGCAGGCAAGGCCGAGGGTACCAGGCCACGCCTGCGTACCTGTACGCTGTGGCTCATGGCGTCTGGCAGGGAACCGGCGGCTGCAGGCACGTTTGCAAGCTCGCTGCAAGCTCCAGCGTCAAGCCAGCCGCCTCTCTCAGCCTGCAACATACAAAATGCAACTTGATTGCTTGCTTTGTGTCCACATTTGTTCCAACGCAGATGCGGAAAACAAGCATGGTGTTGTTGTGCCCTGATACATAGAGAGCTGATAATTGGGGGAGCACAGGGTGAGCGGCAGCGCTCAAGTGCGTGCTTCACAGGCAACAGGAAGCATAAAAGCGTGGAGACTTTCACAAGCTGTGAGTGGAAAGGCCTGACAGGCGTGCCTTGGAGACAATCTCCATGAAACGCTCGCGCGCGGCAGGGTTGTCCAGGCATGTGTCGGCCAAGCCGTCTGCGACGCGCTGGAAGCCCTGCAGCGGAGCGCACGCGCAGCTGACCCACGATGATGGTGGAGAGCTGATACGCAGGCAGCCTGCCTCACTACACCTGCTCACATGAAACAAGAACCAGGACTGGCTAGGACTGCCTCCTACGCTGGTGGCTGCTGCAACAACGCAATCTCCCTTCCAGGGCAGGCAAGGGCGCGCGCCTTCTCCATCTGGCTTCCAGACACCAGCCCAGTGCCTGCCATGTGCGCAAGCAGCGCCAGCAGCGGCGCCTCGGCGCTGGGCGCCTCCATCGCCAGCAACAGCGCCTGCTTGACAACCTCGTGGTGGAAGAACGGAACCGCCAGCTCGCGCAGGCAGCGCGCGGCCTCCGCCTTGTCCTCGCTCGCGATGTACTCCTGCCGAGGCAGCCCAAGCCGCAAGTTCAATGAGGCACCGAGCCGCAGCGTACTGTGCGACCCGAAGCTGAAGTTACGCTCTCAACAATGGAAGTTGTCGATGGCACTCAGGCATGTGCACTGCTGACCTTGCCGCCCGTGGGCCTCATATGCTAGTCGACAGAATTACCTGCGTGGCATCAGTTCTCATTTTACATGCAGTGAAGATGCAAAGCTGCCCATCCCGCCCCAGGAATGAACACGTAACACAGATACACTGGCTCGCCTGAAGCATGGCCGCCACAGCGCCGCGCGTCTCCATCAGCCGCAGGCCGGCACCCGCGCCCCAGCAGCGCTGCATGCGCTCGGCAGCGTGCCGGCCTCTGAGCAGGACGCCGCACTTGCGCCGCACCTCCGCCGCACCCGCACTCTCTGCTGCCCATGACGCCGCACGCAGTATTGAGTCGGGGGTGTACTAATGTCAATGGTGTATGTTTTGATGATTTTGATCACCAAGCACTTACAGAGTTGACAAATGTTGTAACACGCCAAATACATGCGGCGCGTGCTGCAGCTAAACAGCGGACGAGCACACAGGTCAGTTTCCACACAGACGGCATGAGAGTGTGAGACACTGGGACAGGCTGGTTACAGAGACCCTGTGCGTGCCGGCGGGGATGCCTGCCACGAAGGAGGGCGGCAGCACGTCGTCCACGACGGCGCGCGAGATGAAGGTGGCGAGCACGTCGGGCGAGTCCAGCACGTCCAGGCGCAGGTCCTCCACCGCCGCCACGGCCTCCAGGAAGCCGCGCGCCACCGCCTCGGGCGCTAGCACCTGCATCGTCACCATACATTCCTTGCATGCACCCACAGGGGACAGCCGCAGTGCACAATGCAGCGTTCCAACACAAGCAGCGCATCACTGCTTGAGCGCCGCAGTGAGCACTGCCACATGAAGCGCATGGTGTGATACGGAAGACCGACGCGCATGTGTCATGCGGGCTGCCGGTGGCGCAGCCAGCACAGCTCAATGCGCTGCTTAATAAGAACACAGGGTCCCAACGCCGTCTTGCGCATGAGCGGCCTTCCACAAGCACGCGGCCAGGGCCCCTGCAGCGCGCCTGGCTGTACAGCGTGGACAGCAGGCTGCTGGCCATCTCGCGCTCGCGCGCGTGGCGGTCCATCGCGCGCGCCACCAGGCGCTTGACAAACAAGCGGTGCAGCTCCGGCTGCCCCAGCTCCTGCGCGCGCGCTTGGCACGCTCGCGACCACCCACGCGCCAGGGAGTCGCTGCCAGGAGGCCTTGGACCAACAAATGGCCAGCAAACACAGCAGGCCCTTCGCACAAGCAAAGCACTGGCTCACAGGCATCCGCAGGCATACCATTGAAGTGCGGCGAGGCGTAAACTGCGTTGCCAAATTGAGCATCTGCAGCCACGCAGTGCATTATCGCAACACCTGCAGAGCCGTGGCGGTCTCGCCAGCATCGGCGCTGCTGAAGTACTCCTCCAGGATGACATCGACCTGCGCGGCCAGCGTGAAAAGCTCTACTACATTTAACAACCCCATTGCTGCAGGCAAGCATGTCAGGCTTTGAGCATGCTCCAGGTGCCCTCACCGCCTGCTTGTATGCAGCCACGTCCGCATCCTTGCCTGCGTGAAGGTCGACGGGCGCGCGGCGCGGCTCGTCCTCGTCGGGGTCATAGTTGGGGTCGTTCGGGTCCATCTGCCAGCGCCGGCTTGTGAGCATTACATGATACACCCTTGCACACACCTTTGCTTGAGAGGCCTTGCCCGAGTCATGCATGATCCTGTGCGTGATCCGTGCCCCCCGTCACCTCCAGGGCGTCGCCGGAGGTCAGCGCGCCGCCCGCGCCCTCCCAGGTGTACTTGCCGCCAGCGCCGCCCTTCTTCGCCTTGCCTGACCCCTTGCTCGAGCGCGTCCTGCCCACGCAGTACACACATTAATGCATGCCTAAAGTCTTATGATGGTGCAGCACACAGAGATCATGTCATACTTGTTGTGCAAGACTTGTTCTGCCTCAGAACTGCCTCAAGAGGAGGTTCTGCCTTCAGAAATTCCCTTGGGACTTGCAGAGTGCTTGCCGCACTGCAGAGAAGGTCCCAAGGCATTCACCCCAAAGCAGAATTGAGCACCTGTGGCGGTCGTGCAGCTGCTCACTCTTGCTCCGCGGCGGGTCCACGTGCGTTGCTTTGCCACCCCCCGACCGCGCCCCGCGCAGCTCTTCGGTGCCGCTGCCCAGGCGCAGCAGCCGGCTGCTTGTGCTCTCGCTGCCTGCCGCCGCTTACATAGCGGCTCGTCCTGCCAGCATCCCGCAGTACTCGACACTATTGAGGTCATTGCAGCGCAACAATTTCCTAGAGTCAGGTGTGAGTTCAGAGTGGCGCCAAAAAGTGTCCAAGCATACAGCTGTGTGCTTGGCACTGAGTTCAGACGTGAAGTGGTCTGGAAACGTCCGCCTGGCTCATCCTACACACAGCGGTAAAGCCAGGAAATCGTGTATGAAGCATGGAGTGGGGCACCTGAATTGCGCTGCTTTGCGGCCAGCGCAGCATCGAGGGCGGCGCGCTGCGTGTCTGTCAGGAACGGTAGAGAGCTCTGCGACTCCAACGCACCCCCTGCGCCCACCTCAGCGATTTGCGGTCATGCAAAGTGGCACTCTCGCTCCTTCACGCTCTCCAGAAACTGTACAAGCTCTAAGAACAGAGCGCGTGTGTTCGTACCCCCGCCGTTTGCAAGCTCTTGAGCGTCCCGGGGCATGGTGCACCGCAGCAGGCTTTCAACAGGCTGTCTGCTGGTGCTGTGACACTTGCACACCTTCACCAGCCAATGCGTCACACCGGTGCTCCGATAAAGCGATCTCGCCGTGCAGGAGTCAGCAACTCCTCGCTTGCCCCTCAGGGCAGAAGCCCTCACCCGTTCAAAGCGCAGCTGTTGCGCCGAGGAGTTTCTGGGCTGGGAAGCCTGTAACAAGAGCGCCGGGCCCAGCACCAAGTGTTTCACGGCAGAGATGTGCGGCAGCGTGCGGGAGCGCAACAGCAGAGGCGAGAGTGATACGTGCAAGTCCTGCACGTTTTCTGCTGGCCCTGCAGGAGTCCCTGGGCTGCTGAAGCGTGCGAGCTCGGTCTAGCAGATCTGCCATACGGCAGCGGCCGACCTTGCGCGGCCGAGGTGGGTGCGGGCCGTGCGTGGCAGCGGTGCACTTCAGCCCTGCACGTTGCCCTGCATTGCAGCCGGGCAGGCAGGCATGCCTGTGCCAAGCACGGTGAGCTTGCGTGCATACTGAGCTTTGCTTCGCCGCACAGCGCGATGGCCGACCTAGATGGCCCAGACTTTGCGGTGCTGGCGGGCGCGCCTGCGCAGTCTGTGGTGGGGTCCATCTTCCCGCAGTTCAACTACAGCCAGGCGGCGGCCAACCCGCTGGTGAGGCTTCTGTTGCTGCTGCCTGTGAGCAAGGCCGGCCTGCGCTGCGCCAACAGAGTGCGCGAGGCCGCCGCAGGTGCCTTTCTGCCCGCCGGGCCGCATAGACTGCCTGAACGTCCGTACGTCCGACAACCAGATCTTGACAGCGTGCGTGCTCTTCTCTTCTACATTCCCAAGTGATGCAATTGCTCTTCTCGCTCAAACCTTGTCTTTTGTCCTCTTGAGAGATGCAGCTGTGTGCCCACAGCTCTCTTGGCCGCCGCGCTTTGCCCCACAGCTGAGGCGCAGAATCGCACTGTAAGGGATTGTTGTGCGCGCGTTCACGTGCAGGCTGTGGGTGTCCACGCTGGTCGGGGCAACCTGGCTGCTCATTTTCGGCATATTCAGGGACAAGATTGCAGTCTACCGCACACGCCTGGTGCGCCTGCTTGGCAGCCCGTTCGTATGGCCTGGGCACACACCCTCCCAGTGCGCTGCAGCCAGCGCCCGGTGCGCAGGACATGCCCAACGTCTGGATCAAGCCGCCGCCCCTGCCCGTCGGCGGCATCAAGCAGCTCTGGCACGCACCGTCCGCCCGATGGGCCGCCCGCACACCACGGGAATGATCAGGCTGCTTTTGCGCACCGGCCTTTTGAGCCGCTGCAGAAAGCCTGACAGCACATGCCGTGTCCAGGAGCTGGCTGTACCCTGTGATCATGACCTCGGACGCCGAGATCATACACACAGCAGGCCTGGACTCCCTGGTGCGGGCGGGTCTGGACAGCTCGGGTGCCCTGACAACCCCGCACCCATTCATGGCGCTTGCGTCTGTGCACCGCCCCTCTACCCCAGAAGACTTGCAACTGCGGATTCGATGCAGCCCTTGGCGCGCATGCAGATGCTGTGCTGGACCAACACGCTGGGCGTCCAGATCTTTGCGCCGCTCACAGTTATCGGCATGGTCCTGCGTACGCGGCCCAATGCGCCCATGCGCCCACGCTCATGCACGCATTGCAAAGAGCTACGTTTGCGTTTATTTGTAAAAAACGCTCTTGCCGATGCCGGGCGCGCCTGACGCAGTGCTGCCAATCAACTTGGCGGGCGTGCGCGTTGAGGAGCTGAGAAAGGCGGCCGCTGCAAAGCATGTGCCTGCGCCCTTCGGCACATTTGTAAAGCTCACGCTGTCCAACCTGCAGAAAGGGTCCAGTAGCTATTGGTGCGGGCCGCAATTAGGGCCCCTGTCCTCTCCTCTGCAGCTAAGCATGAGCATCACCCGAGTACATGCGCTCTGTGCCGACTGAAGAGCAGCAGCGAGAAGGCTCCTTCCCTGCCCGCGTGTCAGCGCATGATGCAGCAGGAGGCTGCTGGCAGGATGACTGACTCCCGGTGCCACGTGCGGCAGGTTCGCCTTTGCGTTTGTGTACCTGGCGACCGCCTATGTCTGCTGGCTGCTGGTCCAGTACTACCAGGTGCGCGCTTCTGACACAAGCGCTCTCGTCCTGGCAGTGCCAGGCTGCGCAGGCTTGGGACATGTGGCTCCTTGCACCTGGACACAGGGCCTGCTGCTGGATCCTGCCGCATGGTGCTGCGCTCTAAGGCTCCCGGCCCCGCGTCCTGTGAGGCTGCCTGTCCAGCGCGGAGTCCGGCGCGCCGCCTCCGGCCGGCAAGCAGCCTCAGGCACCACCGGGCCCCGCGCGGCGCAGCGCTACGTGGTCCTGCGCCAGCACTACCTGGTGGGCGGCGAGTCGCTCATCAACGAGTGGCACGCGCTGTTCCTGGCGGAGCGCCGGCGCAGCGCGAGCGAGTCGGCGCGTAGCGCGCACCCCGCGCGCGGCAGCGCCGTCCAGCTGCTCTCCGCGCTCCGCGACCGCCTCAAGGCAGGCGCCCCGGAGCAACCCCAATCAGCTGGCAAAGTGCACCGCGCCTGTAGGCCCATGCCGCGCGCCATGCAGACGGCCCCTCGATACTGTCATCCCAGACATCGCACCGCGCGCGCCGGGCTGGTCAGCATTCATTTCAACTTGGGCTGAAGTCGTGCTGACGAGCATGACAGTGACATTTCGAGCGAACGGTGTGCTCAGTGCGCACAGGCTGCACCGCAGCTCTGCGTGCCTTCGTGGCGCGCCTGCTCTGCAGGCCGGCGCGCAGACGCGCGCGCGCGCGCAGGCGCCGCAGATGGACGTCATCGACGAGGAGCTGGACGAGCCAATTGCGCAGGCGGCCGGGCGCGTGCCGTCCTCGATGAGCCAGCTCTCGCAGCTGCCGGCCTACGTCCGCCGCAACTCCTTCGATGTGCAAGGCCGGCGGTGCGCGGCGCAGACATACTGGGCAGCGCTGGCTGCACAGCCGCAGTGAGTTTGCACCTGGAGTCTAGCGGTTGTCTGGATTTTTTGCCTGTTGCCGCAGAGGCAAACGCTGCATGAGCTGGCTGGATGCTGGTGCTTGACTAGTGTGCCCATGCATCATGCCAGGCGCATGGTGTCGTCCCTTGCAGGTCGCCCACGCCTCTGTACCAATCGGCGCATGCACGACTGTCACCAGTTGTATGAGCTTGCCTGCGCTACTGCTTGGCCCCTAGGGTGCAGATTGAGGTCTGCATGCGCGCCGCGCAGGAGCAATCTGGGGCTGCGCCAGCGCGCGCCGCGCGCGGGGACGCCCATGCCCGCCGACCCGCGGCCGGCAGGGGCGCGCTGGGGCGGTTCCGGCGATGGCAGAGGCGGGGCGCCAGGTGCATGCTCTGCCATGCATGCAGGATGCGCTGCAGCCCATACGCATGTGGCGGCTTCCCTGCTCGCTGCCGCACCCGCACTGGCAGACACGTTCGACGCGCCGACCAGCGCGAGCGGCGCCCTGACAGCGCGCATGGTCCCGCAAACGGCGCGGCCGCGCGCAGGCGCGCACGTGCCCACGCCCTTCCCGCTCGCGCACTCGCTCAGCATCTTCTCCAGCCGCGCGCCGCGGCCCCCGCCGGCGCCCGCCGCCGGCGCCTCGCCGGCGCTCGTGCAGCCGCCGTCCGCGGCGGCTGCGCCCGGCGCGCGGCCGCGCCCGCGCAGCAACCTGGGTGCGCCCAGCCCCCACGCGCTGCCACGGGCGGACGGCGCTGCCACCCTTCCCTGCAGCGAGGGCGGCGCCGGGCCGTTCCGCTCTCAGGGTTGACGGGGAAATGGCCTGGCAGAGAGCCAATGGCGGGTGCCACTGGCCTAGGCATCTGCGAGTGGGGCGAGCCACCCCTGGGCTGCCAGTTCGGTCAGCGCATGGTGGGGGCAGAGGGCGGCGCGGAGGGCGTCGTGGAGGTGCACACACGTCTGCTTTCAGAGACGCGCGGCAGGAGCGGCTGGCTGCAGGACCTTGGCACTGCGTGGCGAGCCGTGCGCGCGCGTCCGCCGCGCAGGAGGGGAGCGGCCACGCTCCGCGGCGGCGCCAGCGCCGTCCCCGCCGCCGCGCGCTGGGCCGCGCGCGCCCTGGGCCTCGGCCGCCGGGGCCCGTTCGCCGGAGCGGCAGCCTTGCGCGCGGGGCGGGCGGCCGGGCCTGGAGCGCAGCCGCAGCCTGAGTGGTGGCGCCGCGTGGCGCAGCAACCCGCTGGCGGATGCAGCAGGCGCGCCCGCAGCCTGGCTGTAGTCGGCACCGCGCCGAACGCGCGGCCCGCTGCATGGGCGCCATGGCGGGCAGCGCCCGCTGCTCGCCTGTCAGGCGGCAGACACGCGGGCTTTTGAGCCAGCGACGAGCGCAGCAGATCGCAGACAGCCCATGTCCGGTGCAGGCCGGATGTTGCAATCATGCAGCAAGGCTGGTCCAGTCAGTCCCGGCGTCGCTGCCGTGCAGGCACCGGCGGCGGACCCGATTCGCCTGCAGCAGCGCCGCCAGCCGTGGGCCCGCGGCATGCAGTTCAGGCGCACACAGAGCACGGAGCGTGTTGCGGGGACGCTGTCATGCGCGCCGGGGACCATGCTGCAGCTGCATTGCCCCTTCCGGAGGTGGGGCTTCAGAGCTTTGCGGGCGCCGCCAGCGGCCCGGAGCGGCCTGGCGCCCAGGATGAGGTGCGTCCAGCCTGCGTTTGGCTTGAGCGCCATGATACATGCTTGTACTTTGAGAGCCTGCCCATGATTCGAGTTGACGGCGGACGGCCCTTATGAACAGCGCTGTCATTGGTTCACCTGCGCCCTGGGCCATGATGCGGCAGAGCTGCAATCCAACCCTTGTCCTGGGAGTCAGCCACTCTGTAAACACTCACCCGCAGAACAATGTGCCCCGCCCAGGCCGAAGGCCGCCGCCACACCAGGAGGCACCAGAGGCAGCGCTCGCGGTCTGCCTCGCCCCGGCGCGCGTCTCACGAGGCAGATCAGCACGGCGTCGCTGCGGCCGCGCAACCCACGCTGCCGCTGCCCGGACGGACGTCCCACCGTGGTCCGCCGCCTCCTGTTGAGGCTGCGGTGACATGCAAGCATGTGCAGCGAGACTTGTTCTGACATGGCGAGAGTCACGATGAGCGCTGGAACCGGACCAGGGGTGCGCGGGCCGACAGGCGTCTGGCTGCAGCCGCCCGAGCTGCAGGAAGTGGCGCAGCGGGCCGAGTCGCTGCCCAGCGGCACGGTCACGCCGTCGCCGGCGGCGGCAGCCCCGCCAGAGGGCCCGCGCGCCGCGATGGCCGCGCCCTGGGACCGCCCGCCCGCACCGTCCGCCGACGCGTGCGCGCGCAGCGGCGGCCTGATCAGCCCCTACGAGACCGGCCCTCCGCAGTCCTCGGGGCCCGGTGAGCGCCACCACGCCTACGAGTCGCGGCGCCGCGAAAACGCCTGAGCAAGGCTCGTTCCGCGCATGCCTGGCTGCTGCACGGCTGCCTGGGCACTGTCCGCGTGCCGGAGCGGCCAGTGAGGGGCGCGAGGCGGGGAGCAGCCGCCCGCGGCCCATGCGCCGGCCGGTCGCGCGCGCAGGCGCCGAGCGCGTGCTGCGCTGGTGGAGCCTGGGCGAGGCGTCTGCGCACGTGGACGGCGCGCAGATGATGGGAAAGCCCGGCGTGGCCTTCCGCAAGGCGCGCTGCCAGCGCCCATGCCTGCCCGACGCGATGCCGCAGGCCCCGCACTGAGCCCCGCATCGGGCACCCAGTGTGGCCTTCTGCATGGCGCGGCGCCCATGACGTGCGTGCATGTGCCTGACAGGCCGATGCTGCAGGCCCCGCACTGACCCGCTTTGGTTTACACGTAGCCGCTTCTGCTCCGTTCCCTCTTCAGAGGACGCTGGGAGGATGGCGTGCCTGGCCCCATCGCGCACTCCAGTCACGGTGCACACCTCAGGGCAGGGACGGGGCGCGTGTCTGCGCCACGCCGCGCCCAGCCCGCGCGCGTGCGCGCAGACGGTGAACGCCGTGCTGGAGGATGGTCGCACGGTGGGCGTGCAGGCGCAGCAGTATGCCGTGCTCGTCATGGACGTGCCCGACTTGCGCGCCGAGGCCGAAAAGCGCGCCCTGGCAGCTGCGCTGTCAATTTGTCTGCTCCTCGCACGCAGGACCCGCCTGCTCTGCTTCTTCCGCGTCACCTCGCAACTCTCCGTCACACTGCCACACAAGCACATGCGGGGCACGCACAAATTCTTCAGATGGACACGAAGGGCATAACTGTGACGTGATGTACTGAACGGCGGCAGTGCGGCGGTGCCTCAAGTGGACAGCCAGTCAGGGATGCGGATCGCGCTTGCCGTGGCAAGCATGCTGTTGACGGCCCCGAGTGCGATCGCCCGCGCAGGCTGCTGGCTCAGGCAGCGCGTCAGCACTGGGCGTTGCGGGCCTGGCGGAGCCTGTCCGCCTTCGTCCTGCACCATGTGCGCCTTGCGCTGCACGCTCGCGAAGACCGTGACATGCAGCCCTGCTGGGCTGGCGCTGCCCTGTGAATCGAATCGCTTTATGAGCGCCATGCGTGGGGCTCTGCGGGCAGAGTAGGCGTCCTTGTCTGGGTGGAGATGTCGAGAGGCATGTATGAAGGAGCTCCTGCCAGGCTCTTCCGGACGTCGTGCTTGCATGTCTGCTTGTCCACGCGGAGCATCGCTGCCTAGCGCAAGTACGCACCGCCGCCTCCGGCTCACCACGGGTCGCTGCCCGCAGGTGCTACTCCGCAAGCGGCCGCCCACGTCGCCCCGCGTGCAGCGCGCGTCCGAGCTCGCCCGGCGCAGCAGCACCGGCGAGCGCAGGCGCGGCGCGCGTGTGCTGGCGGCGGGGCGCCCGGGCGACCCGCTGGGCACCGAGAGCGTGGGCCTCATGAAGCCGCCGGCGGACGCCTCGCCGACGCCCTCGCCCTGCAAGGGGTCCGCGGACGTGCGCCTGCACATCAGCGGTGCGCCGGGCGCTCCGCGCGCCCACCGCGCCACTCCCTGCTCCACCTACAGCGCCCCTCCTGAAACGGCAGCTTGCCTCCCCTGCTCATGCAGGCAGAGACGTGCTTTGCAGTCCAGCCATGCCTCCTGCCTCCCCAGTACGCATAAGGTGTTTCCAAGCTGCACAGCGACAGCTGACCCACTGTTCACACCCGCTACCAGGAACGCCCAGCAAGGCACCCGCGCCCTACGTCATCCCGATCACCGCGCGCGCTGGGCCCGCGCACGCCGCGCCGGACCCCGCCAGCGCGCAGCCTGGGATTGCGCTGCCGCCGCTGCCCGCGCCGGGCGACGCGCTGCCGGGCCACGCGGTCGCCTGGGCGGCCGGCGGCCTCGATGGCGGCGCATGCGGAGCTGCGGGGCCGGGGCCGGCGCTGCAGGGCTTTCGCAAGCCGCTCATCATGCTGCCGGACGCAGAGTCGGACCCCGACGCAGGCAGCATGGCGGGCACAGCGGACGCGCCCGCGTCGGGCAGCGAGCGCGGCGCCGACAGCGGCAGCAGCAGCGGTGCGCTGCGCATGCAGCGCCTGCACCCACGCTCCCACGCTGCTCTCTGTGCCACACAGGCCTTACGCGGCGCCGCGCCCGTCGATCTCTCCTAAGGGACGCGCCTAAGGGACGCGCGGCGTGTTTATGCTCCTAGTGTGCCGCACCGGGGTCTTTGTGACGCCCTCTCTGCCAGGCAGCGGGGGTATGCTTGCCTGGTCCTGCTGTGCAACCGTGGTCAGAAGTGTGCGTTGTTCGCACAGGCGATCAGGCCACGTGGCTGCCGCCCGTCGCCAGGCCGGGGGCCGACGACGCGTCGGACGGCCGCCTGCCGGACCGGCGCGAGCTGGTCGTGTCCACGTTCCGCCGCCTGTTCCCGCACTCGTTTGTGGGCGTGGCCGCGGTTCGCGCGCACAAGGCGCGCCCCGTCCCTGGCAGCGCCGGTCCGGGCTATTGGCCGGGCAGGGTGCATGGGACGCGGTGAGGCACCGCCTTGCGGCTGCGACCCCATAACAGGTACTGGCGGGCAGCGCTCTCAGCGGCCACGGTCGCAGGATGTCGTGCTGATCACGTCCTGAGGCGACAGCCGCCGGCTCGCGCGCATGCATGTGTGTGTCGTTCAGGCGGCCCTGAAGCGGTCTCGGCGCGCCGCGGCCAGGAGGTGGACCTGCTGCTGGCCAAGTGGGACCAGGCATGGGCGAAGCTGGCCGCGGCCGAGGGCGCCTACGAGGCCTCCGGCTGCAGGCGCCGCCCGCAGCACCGCGCCGGCTGCTGCGGCAGCTGGGGTCCGCGCCGCGCCACCCTGGCCCTGGCCCTGGCGTCCTGCTAGCGGGACGGCTTTGTCATGTCCTCGCTGGCGGGCCCTGGCGGCCCAACAGCTCAGCTTCCGGTCCAGGCTGCCTGTGCCGGTCAGGGTGCACGCGCAGGCCGGCGCGCGCCACGCGGCCCACCCGCCGCGCGCCCAGCCGCGCTGGACGCCGTGCGGGTACCCGGCGCCTGCCCGTGCACAGCAGCACCGGCGCGCGCGGCGCAGGCGCGCGCGTGGACAGCGTCGACCACTGGGCGGGCCGCGTGCGCGGCCTGGAGGCGCAGATCGCCGCGGCGCGCGCGCGCGCGCGCGCCAGCCCGCCCTCCCCGGCCTTCTTCGCGTTCTTCGCGACGCAGAAGGCGGCCGCGATCGCCGCGCAGACCAACCTGCACCCCGAGGACGGCCACTCCTTCCACGTCGTGGAGGCGCCCGGGCCCGAGGAGGCGCGCCGCCCCCCCTCCCGTCCGGCGCGCGGCGGGAAGATGCGCACCAGCGGCGGGCGGGCCCTGCTGCAGCGGCCCCAGCGGGACGGCGCGCTGCTGATCGCGCGGCGCATGCGCAACCTCGCACGCCGCGCCCCAGGCACGGCCGCGCCGCAGGCCCCGCCGGCGCCGGGCAGCGCCAGAGCGCGGGGCGCGCGCGGCCCGCAGGTCAACTGGCCCACGCTGTGGATGCCGTGGACCGAGCGCGACTGGCGGGAGGTGCTGGTGCTGCCGCTGATCATCGGCATCATGCTCGTGCCCGTCGGCATTTTCTCAGGCGCGCTCCCGCCTCGGGCGCCCGCCCAGCAAATGCAGCCCTCGCGCTCGGGCCACAGGCCGCACGCGCGAGGCAGCACCCCCGCGCCTCTGACATGACCCGGCGCGCCGTGCAAGCCTATACAGGCGCGAGCGCGTGCATGCCTGCGCTGCGCTTACAGGGGCGCCCCGGGAGTGCACGAGCGGGAGGCGCGAGCGCTGGCCGTGCGCGCGTGCGCAGGCGCAATGGCGCAGGTGACGGTGGCCATCTGCGACTCGGCCAGCGTGTTCAGCCGGCTGCGCAGCGCCTGGTACTGCTCGCAGGCGTCGCTCGGGCGCTCAGTCATCACCGCCATCGTGCCCACGGTGCTGCTGCTGACGTGGCAGAACCTCATCATGCCCAACGCGGTGCGCGGCTGCTCATATGCACGGGCGCGGCGGTAGCGCGGTGCATACGGCCCTGCCCAAGCTGCGTGGGAGGGGCTTGTCTGAAGGCGCGAGGCATCAAACACTTGGCAGCGCAGCCCGCGCACATGGCAGCGGGCGCCTGCTCATGGGGCACGCAGCAACGTTAAAGGGTGCATGTCGAGCAAAGACCGCTCGCGCACCGCCACCTCATCCCCCTTGCAGCGCCAACGCGCTGCACACGCGGACACCCCGCCACGTGAAGCCCGCCAGTGCGCCGGTGCTGGCCCCAGCCCGGCCGGGCGTGCGCGCGCAGCTGTACCGCTTCGCGCAGATGGAGGGCCGCTGGCACTCGCTCTCCGGCCTGGACCGCCGCGTGTGCACGCTCTTCTTCTACTGGAGCGTGTGGACCGTGTTCCTGGCGCGCCGCCCCCCCCCCTCTCCTTCATGCACAGCAGCATGCCTGCTGTATGCCCTGCCTGCTGCCGCATGGGCGCTGCGCAGCCGCGCCCTCTCTGCTCGCCAGCCGCGGCCGCACACGGACCAGCGGGCCCGCCGGGGGGCGCAGGGCGCCATGCTGGGCGGCAGCGCGTTCAGCCAGCTGGGCGCGCTAATTGACAACCCGGCCAGCCTGCCGAGCCTGATCGGCACAGCGCTGCCGACGTCGTCCAACTTCTTCATCAACTACATGATCATCCAGGCGCGGCCGCGGCCGCCGCCCTGCGCGCTGCGCTACAGCGCACTGACGTGCACGGCGTGCCTGACCTATGCCGCCCACCAACCCGCCCTGCACGCAGCCTGATCGGCAGCTGCCCGCGCGCTCGCAAATCCAAGATGGCCAGATCTAGCTCGCTGATCCGTGGCGTGACCCCTCATACGTCGTTCAGTCTGACGCGAGTTCACAAACACCCTGAGAAAGGGCGCGCATGCAAGCGCGCTCCCTGCACAGCCGGCCATGCGCCCCTCGAGCAACCCGGGCTCGCGCCCGTACAGCCGCCCGAGGCGTCGCACCGGCCCCACCCGGAAACATGCGGCCCTTGCGCGGCTCGCCCCGAACGCGGCGCGCCAGGGATGCAGGGCCTGGCCATGCTGCCGTTCCGCATCATGTACCCGCACATTGGCTTCCTGGTTGGCCTGTTCCGCCTCTGCGGCGCCTGCAGTGCGCTGGCCCTCCCACCCCCCCACCTGCCTGCAAGGGGCGCGCTGCCCCGCCGCGTGGCGTCCAAGCACGCCTCAAGCATGTGCACGCGTCGAGCGGCGTCCGCCAAACGCCCGCCCCCGGCCAAACGCAGGGCCGCGGCACGAGCGCGAGCGGGTGGCGGCGGTCTGGCCGCACTCTGTTCGCTACGGGCGCGAGGTGCGCCGCAGCCGCGCCCCCCCGGCCCTGGCGTCTGCAGCCCTCCCACGATGGGGGCACGAGGCTGACAGGCACGCTCGGCGGTGGGCGCGCAGGTCGGGACGATCATGCTGATGTACATCATGGCGCTGGCCTATGCGGCCTCCAGCCCCATGATCCTGCCCTTCACGCTCGCCTACTTCATCGTCTCGTGGTGACCCCCAGCTCCGCTGCGCCGCTCCCATGCGCGTCTGGTGCCAGCAGCGGTCCGCGCTGCGCACGGATGGACCGCCGCACCCTGAGGAACGCGCGCCCCTCCTGCAGGGTGTTCTGGAGGTACAACGTGCTGTATGTCAGCGAGCGCTGCTTCGAGAGCGGCGGCCTGTTCTGGGACCAGATCTTCAGCCAGGTGCGCAGCCCGGGCGGCGCGCAGTGAGCCGCCGCAGGGCCGCGCCCCAAGCGCTGCGTTGAGAGGCGGGGCTGACAGGGCGGCGGCCGCAGATCTGCTGGTGCCTCTTCATCCTGGAGTTCTTCACCGGTGCGCGCGCGCAAGCCATGCCGCCCCTCTGCATGCTAGCAGGCCCCTGCCTGAGCCCCTGCGGGTGCGCAGGCTGCATCTTCATGGCCAACCGCGCCTTCCTGCCGGCCGTGCTCATGTGGGCGACGCTGACGCCCGCGCTGTACAAGTTCTCGCGCTACTGCGACATCCGCTACGGCTCCGCGGTGCGCCGCATGCCGCTGGAGACGGCCGCCGCCGCGCCCAAGGCCGCGGTCGACCCGGCGCTTTACCTGGCGCCGGCCCTGCGGTGCGCGCACCCCCGCTCATGCAGGCCCTGCCTGATCCGGGCTGTGACGGCCGTGGCGCTCCGCTGACGTGCTGCGTGACGACCCGGGGCTCCCTGCGCACTGGCCCCCTGCCTCTGCCAGGGCGCCTGCTCACGCGAGTGAAGGGGGGGCCGCTGTGCAGGCCGGGCTGCGCGGGCTGGTACCCGGAGTGCGGCAAGGCCTGGGAGAACTGGGGCGCGCCCGTTTACACCTGGTGAGGCGGCGGCCGGCGCCGGTGAGTGGATGCGCGTCGGTGTCCGCAGGGTCTAGCCTGGGAGTTTGTGCGGCTTGGCTGCACATGCAGCTGAATCATTCTCCATCCTTCAGTAACAGCCGTGTCATAGCATGTGTCCTGCGGGGGACCCCATTGGTGACCCTGCCTAGCAAGTTTGTTTGGCGGTGACCGGATGGCCTGCAAATTTTGGGATGTTTCTCAGGATGTCCATAGCGAGTCTGACATTGTCCCAGTATATTTACAATTGATCAGCAGAGGAGACGCACCTCAGGCTGATGTCCCGAGCCCCTGTTCGATCATCTCGCGCCGCCTCGTGCTGCATGCCTGCTTGCGGCTGGGCACGCGGCAGTTGAGGCAGTGCCCGCAGCGCTGCGAGCTGGTCACCTTGGGGAACAGCAGGCGCCGCAGGCGCTGCTTCAGCACCTGCAAGCAGCGGCCCGGGCGGTCAGGCGCACACTTCGGCAAGCCAGCTGTCCCCATTCGTTTGTAACGCTTCTGAGACAGGCCCTCCATGCATACGGCAGGCAAGCAGCCAACCAATGAGATGCATGCTGGCATCTGCTATTGCAAAGCCATGGGTCCTGCCAGCATGCTTCGAGTCCTGCGTGCACTTGCGGCAGCCCATCCTCTCACAGTCAACTCTCCCCGACGCGTGCCTGTGCGGCCGCCGTGCGCGTCAGGGAGTCGGCGCCGCCGCCGGTGCTTGCCGGCCGCGCGCGCTTCACACCCGCGGCCGGCGCCGCTGCACGCTTGGGCGGCCGCGGCTCCTTGGGCGGCCTGGGCTGCTTGGGCGGCTTGGCAGGGGGCGGCCCGGCCGCAGCGGCGCGCCACTTGGACACGAAGGGCTTGCCGCTGGGCAGGATCCAGCTGGGCAGCGGCCGCGGCGCGCCTGTCCAGCAACAGGCACAGCGTTCACAGGCAGAGGGGGCTTCTGTGGCCCCGGGCCCCGGCCAAGCGGGCGTGTGCTGGGAGGACCTGTTGCATCCTCACCACAGGCATGGGCTGCGCATGGACCACAGGTGCCTGCCCGCGTGAGCACAGCAGAGAGTCTGTCCAGGCGGAGCATTGGTGACATGGCATCCTTGCAGGAGGTGCCAGGAGCAAGCAGAGCCGAAGGCCATGCCCTGGCATGCCGGAGCATCACAGTGGGGACCCACAGCGACCTGCGCCGCTCAGGCCGCATTATTCAGCGACGCGGCAGGCGCGCCTGTGGACGGCACATACGCGCGCACGCAGAGGAAGCCGGACGCGAAGAGCGCCGCGACGCCGTGCTGGCGCATGCCGCGGCACACCGACACCACAGACGCGCCAAAGTGCACCGTGCGGCGCGGCCAGGCGGCCACGGCCGCTGGGTCGACCTGCGGGGAGGCGCGAGCAGAGTTGGCCATTGTGCATTGTGTGACGTGTGTGCCACTGCTGCGCATGCGCAACTGCACAACAGAGGTGCAGACCACATCAGAGGCAGAAAGTCCTCGGTGATCGTGCTTGCAATGCATGGCGGCTGCGTGTGCTGCCGTGGTCTGAACGATCTCGCTGCGCAGCATGTCCACGGGGTACAGGGACGCCATTGCCGCAGACAACCACGCGTTGGTGATAATCTTCGGCAGCGTCCCGCATGCATGCGCGCCCGGGCCACGCGCCCTGCAGGCGCATGGCGGGCGGCGCGCCTGCAGCGGCGCGGCCAGCGACGTGTGGTCCAGGAAGACCTCGTTCACCTGCGCGCTCGTGCAGGGCAGGCCGTCAGCGGGGCACACGGCAGGGCAGCATGCCGCGCAGGCGCAGCTCGTGCGCTCAACAAGGGTTCCTCCCTTCCATTGCGGATGCACGCCCAGGAACTGAAATGCGTGCACCACCGCGGAGCAGCGCGCTCGGACGCTGTGCACGCCCTGCGCCTGAAGGCAGGCAGGTCGCGCCTGGAAGTAGGTGCCATTGAGGGGGAAGCGCCCGCGCATCGCCGGCCGGCACGGCACCAGCAGGGCCAGCCGCAGCACCGTCACAGCAGGCCGCGCGCCGCCGCCGCCGCCGCCGCCGCCGCTCGTGGGCTCTTTTCCTGCCACAAGCGTGCCGGCCGCCGCTGGCGGCACGGGAGCGCCTTGGACCACGCCGCTGGAGCCGGCGCCGGCATGGGTCTCCATGCCGCCGCTGCCGCGTCCTTCCGGCAGCGCATCAGATCCTGCTGACAGATCACTGACGGGTGCCGCCTGCAGCTGTGCGCTAGAGGGGCTGCTGCTGCGCGAGCCGCCTGAGCTCTCTGCTGCTCCAGCAGCGGCCGCCGGGCGCCCACCCGGCACACCGCTCGCTGGCGCCTCGCCAGCAGGCTGGCCAGGCGGCTCAGCCGACTGCAGGGCCAAGCTCTGCAGGCTGCTGCAGTCAGGGGCCGCCCTGACTTTGGCCGGCCGTAGCTTGGCCGCAGCGCTGTCTGGCGCCCGCCCTTCAGGGGGCGTAGCGGGCGGGCGCTGCGCTGAGGCGACGGTCGCGGGAGCCTCTGCATATATGCCCACAGGCAGGGCAGTGGTCTCTGGGGGCATGACCGCGCCGGCGGCAGCTGCGGCGTCCGGCGCCGGAGGCCGCAGCACGGCCGGTGCGGCACCGGCGTCCCGCGCGGCGCCCGTGGCTGGCGCCGGTGAGCGGGCGCCTGAGCATGCGCGCGTGGGCTGCGACGCAGGCGCGGCGCCAGCACCTCCCGAAGCGGCTGCACCAGGGCTGCTCACCACAGGCGGCGGGCTCGGCGGGCGCGCGCATGCCCTCGCTGCCACTCCGCCACGGCCAGCCTCCCCCGGCAGACCAGGCGCAGGCGCAGGCGCAGGCGCAGGCGCAGGCGCAGGCGCAGGCGCAGGCGAGCCCGCCGGCGCAGCGCACGCGTCCGCGGCCGCAGCCTCCCTCTTGATGCGCACGGCTCGCGCGGCGGTCCACGCACTCGCGTCCCTCGCCAGGCTGCGCACATGCTGGCCGGCCGCGCGGCCGGCCGCGCCGCGCCCGCCCGCCACCGTCGGGCCGTTTGCGCCGGCGCCGCCCGCTGGCCGCACGCCGGGCGCCTCTGCTGGCGAGACACGCGCGCGCTTGGCGGCGCGCCGCGTCGGCGCGGCGTCCTCGCACGGCGCTGCGTCCGCCGCCGCGGCGCGCGCGCGCCGGCGCCCGCCCGGCGCCCCCGCCGCCCGGTGCGCAGGTGCCGTGCTGGCATGCGCGGCAGCCAGTGCAGCGGCGCGCGAGAGCGCCCGGTGCAGGCCGGCGCTCGTGCCGGCGGGCCTGGCCCTGCTCGGGCGCGCGGCGTGCGCGGCCCCACCCCGTGCCCCGTGCACGTGCATGGCCCTGGTGACCGGCCCAGCGGGCGAAGGGGGCCCCGCCCCGCCCCGCAGCCGCAAGACGGCCGCGCGCTCCCGGCCGGGCAGAGAGCCCGTGCCGCCGCGCGCGTCTGCCACTGCCGCCGCGCATGGCGCGGGTGCGGCGCGGTGCGCGGCGCCGACCGCGCCCGCGCGCCCGCAGGGCTTTCCCTTCCCGACGGCTCCTGGGCCCGACCCGGGCCCGGGGCTGGGCCCTGCGCGCCCCAGCGGCCGCGGCGCCGCCACGGCGCGCAGGCGCGCGCGCAGGCTCTGCCGCATGGTCAGCTCGAGCGGGCCCGACGCGGCGCAGAGCTCCGGCTCTGCCGCAAGGCGGCCGCCGTCCTGCGGCGGGTCGCCGCACGCGCCGCCGGAGGCTGAGGGCGCTGCAGCGGCGCCGCTCGGCGTCGGAGGCTGCAGCGCCCTCGCTGCGCTGCACCCCAGCGTGCTGGGCCCGGCGGCGGCCGGGCTGCAGCCGCCAGCGCCGCTGCACGGCGGGGCGCGCTCGCGTGCGCCGGCGCCCGCCGCCTGCGCCGTGCACACGCCGAGCTGCGCGGGCGCGCCCGGCACGAGCGCAGAGCCCGCTCTGTCCGGCACCCGTGGGCGCGGCGCGGGCAGCGACCCCGCCCGCGAGGGGACCCGCCCGACAGCGCCGGCCTCCGCCCAGGGTTCCGCCACGGCAGCGGCGGGCGCTGCATGCACGGACGCAGCGCCGCGGCTCGGCCCCGCCGGGGCCTGGGGCACGCGGTGGCGGCCGCCCTGCGCGCTGCCGGGCGCGGCCGCAGCTGCCGGCGCGCCGCCCTGCCGCCGCTCTTCCGCCTTGTCCGGCGTCACAGGGCATGGCGCCGGGGGGCTCATGGCGCCCGGCAGCGCCTCTGCCAGGCCGCTCACGAGCTGCGCGACCAGGCCGCCCGCCGGCCCCGGAGCCCGCCCGCCGGGCGCACGCAGCCCGAGTACGGCCTGCGGTGTGCCGCCGAGCGCCGCCAAGGCGTCCGCCAGGGCCTGGGGGCCACTCGCAAGCGCACGCGCCTGCTCGCCCCAGGCGCCGGCCTGCGCCAGCGCGGCAGCGGCTGCGAGCGGCGTGTGCGTGCGAGCCATGCTCGGCCCGGGGCCGGCAGCGCGGCCCGGCGGCGGCGGCGGCAGCGCCCGGGGCGGCGTCGGCGGCGGCAGCGGATCGGGCAGCGGCAGGGCCAGGATGGGCAGGTCGTCGGGCCGGTGGTGCCGCGTGAGCAGCTGCGGCAGCAGGTGGTGCGCGCTGGCGGGCACCTCCCACACCTGCGCGCGCGGCGCGGGGCGCCGCTGAGAGCGGGGTGGACGCAGTCCGCGGTGCGCGCCTGGCTGCGTCGCTGCTCGGCAGTGCAGCGCGCTGTCAAGTCAGAGGCTGGCATCGCGTGGCGGGCGCCTTCCTCGGCAGTCGTCCGCATGGCAGGTGCAGTGGCAGCAGGCTGCCACTGCGGACCCGTACATACGCCGGCGTCAGACACCCTGCTCGGCGGGTTGGGAGGCGGCTGCATGTGTCCTTGTCAAAAAGTCCATAATCAGCGCACTGCTCACCTCGAGCGCGCAGCCGCCCCCGAGCCCTCCGGGCTGCCCCGCAGCCGTGCCCGCGGCTGCCGCCGCCGCCGCTGATCGACCGAGCTTGACGGCGAGGTGCGACAGCAGCAGGCCGTGCGCCTTGCGCAGCAGCGCAAAGGCCTGCGCGCGGGACCCACGGCCGTAAGCCGCTCCGGGCACGCAGCCTGGAGGCCTGTGCAGTGCTGCAAGGTGGAGTGCTAGGGAAGCCATGCCTGCGCAGCGCGCAGCAGTGCGCCGGATTTCACTGGGGCCTGGCGGACGACACATGGCGGGTGCTAAACAGCTGGCATGTGCAGGTTGGTATATTCCGCGTTGCCCGGCAGCGCCACAATGCGAGGACGAGCGGCACTGGCGTACCCTCTCGGCCTCCGGCGCGCTGCACTTGTCGGGATGCACGAGCACGGACAGCTCGCGGAAGCGGCGCCGCGCCGCGCCAAACCCGGCCGCGGGCAGCGCCTGCGATGGGGCCCCTTGAACGGCCGCAGCCGTCGCAGCCGCCGCCGCGCTCCTGAAGTCCAGCACAGCAGCCGCCGCATCCGCCATCCTGCGCCGCTCAGGCAGAGCGCTTTATGCCGGTCAGCCTCAGGACCGGGCACACTGACGTAAGCAAGAACCCTGTACCGTTCTGCGCCCCATGCCACATGTCACACAGCTTGCAGCTGTCGTCAAGGATGTGTATCCACCGCCGCGCATCCACCGCCCGCCGAGGCTCAAAGCAGGGGATTGTGTGTGCCGCGCGGGCGGGCGTCGCAGGGCACGCGCCTGAGCGCATGCACGGCCGGCCCCCCGGCAGGCGCGGCGGCGGCCTCCAGCTCCTCCAGCTCCGCGCCCGTGCGCACGATGCGCGCCAGCTCCGCTGCTGCGTCGCGCGCCGCGGCTGGCGGCGGCCCCGGGGCCGACCCCTCACCCGGCGCTGCGGCATCCGCTGCGCGGCCCTGGCCTGGGCATGTGCTCCCGCCGGCGAGCGGGCTCGGCGCGCCCCCGCAGCTCTCTCCCCCCTTGGAGTCGCTCAGCGCCTGCTGGGCCGCCCCAGGGCCCGTGGCTTTGCGGCCGCAGGGCGCACAGTCCACGCCCTCGCCGTCAGGGCGCGCGCTCTCGAGGGTGGAGCCGCCAGGCGCGCGCGCGGCGGCGGGGGCGGCGCCCGGGCTGGCCGGTGCGCGCTCTGCGGGCGCCGCAGCGCCTGACCCGGCACTGCGTGCGGCCTGCGGCGCGCCACCAAAGGCGCCGCGGGGCGTCGGCGCGCGTGCGGGGCCGGGGCTGCCGTGCGGGCCGTCGATGGGCGAGCGGGGAGCGCGTGAGGGCGAGCGCCCGCCCAGGTCCTCCATGTCGGCGCCCGCCGCGGCCGCAGCGTCGACGTTGCCTGGCCGCGCCGCGCCGGCGCCTGGGCGGCCGCTGCTCGCGCCGTCAGGATGCGCTCCGCCGGTGCCCTGTGCGCCGCGCGCCTCGCCAGCGGCGTGCAGCATGGCGCCGGCGCGCCCGCTGGCGGCCGCGCCTGGCGCCCCTGGCGGCGAGCTCTGCAGGGCCGGGGCGCCGGCCGGCGGCGCCTCGCCGCCGCGCGCGGCCTGGCCAGGGTTCGCCGCAGGCTGCTCGGCCCGCGCCGACGGGGCTGCGCTCGCGCCCGTGGCGCCGTGCGCCGACGGCGCTGCGCCCGGGCGGCCGTCCGAGTGGGGGCCGGGCGCGCTCCCGGCGGCTGCCGGCGCGCCCGCGGCGTGCTGAAAGTGGCGGCCGTTGGCCGCGGCGTAGTCGCAGTGCGCGCGCAGCGGGCAGGCGGCGCAGTTGGGCTCCCGCTTGCTGCAGAACACCTGCCGCCGGCGGCCGCCACGCGTCGGCCGCCTTGCCTCGCACAGGCCTCGCAGGGCGGCCCGTGTGTGGGCATGCTGCGACCGGCCAGCTGACACAGCCGCAGGGCTCGCTGCGGCATGCGCCTGCAGCCAGGGCGGCCGGGAGCGGGCGCGCGGGGGGCCGGGCGCGCCTTGCCCAACGTGATCATCTGGTAGTGCAGCTCGTACAGGACGTCCAGGGAGAAGCGCATGAGCCTGCGCGCGCGGCAACCGCCTCACCGCCTGTGCAGAGCCGCTCAGGCCGCGCCCAGGGCCGGCGTGGCCCGTCGCAGCCTGCGGGCGGCAGTACGAAAACAAGGAGGCATCTTGGCAGCAGAGCGCGGCCCGCTGAAGCAGCGCGGCCTGCGCGGCGGAGGGCGCGAGGCCCGGCGCGCCTGGAGTGCAGGTACTTGTGCACCTCGGGCTCCGGCGCGTAGCGGTCCATGTCCTGCGCGGGCCCCGCCGCCACTGCACGACATTGTGGTGCTGATCCAGCGCTTGATGCGCGCGTTCGCCAGGGCAACACCATGCGAGTGCACAGCCCCTGAGCCTGCATCAAGCAACCTCATGTTGAATGCCGGGCTGGGGCATGTGCGGCGCCGGGCGCGGCGAGCCGGCCATGGCGGCGGCGCGGCGCACCTCCAGCGCCTGCTCGCTGTCGAGCGGGATCCAGCCCAGGCGCGCGCATATGCGGCCGACGTTGGTGTCGACGGGGAAGTCCTTGAGGCCCAGCGACAGCAGCAGGATGCACGCCACGCTCTTGCGGCCCAGGCCTGTGGCGAGCGTAGGGTAGGGTGAGAGCGTAGGGTCATGCGCAAAGGGCGCCGCCTGATGCCCGGCCCGCATCTAGCACCGCCCGGCGTGCGAGCGCCGCCGGCAGGGCAGCAGGGGCCGCGCACTGCAGGGCCGCCGCCGCGGCAGGGCCGCCGCGCGTGCGCACCCGCGATGCCCATGAGGATGCGGCGCAGGTCGTCCTCGGGCTCCTGCCGCAGCCACTCCAGGCTCAGCGGAAACACGGCCCCCGCCCGCCCCTCCCCCTCGGCAGCGCGCGCAGCGCCCGCCCCGCCTGGGCTCGCCCGCGGCTCGGCCGCGCCCGCCGCGCGCGCCGCGCCTGCCGCGCTCGCCGCCCCCGCCGCTGGGCTGCCGACCGCCGCGCCCCCGCCGGCGTCCGGCTGAGCGGCGCCCGCGGCAGCCGCCCCGGCGAGGCTCTCTCCCGGAGCGCTGCCACCTGCCGCCCGCGCGGTCCCCGCGGCCGCGGCGCCGGCCGCTGCTGCACCTGCGGGTCCCGCGCACGCGTCCGTAGCCGCAACCGCCGTGGCCGCTGCGGGGCTGCCGGCAGCCACAGAGCTGCCGCCTCCTGCTTGCGACGCGCTGGCGGCGCTTCCGTCCGCGCCTGCCGACGGGGCGCCGACCCTGCGCTCAACTGCCGCAGCACGCTCGTCCGCAGGGCTGCCGCGCTCAGCAGTGCAGTCTGCGCGGGCGGCGGGGTCGTTTTCGCAGGCGGCCGCGGCGGGCGCCGCGGGCGCCGCCGAGCCGCAGGGCTCTGCCGCCTCTGCAGCAGCGCCGCGCGCGCGCTTGCCCGCCGGGGCATGCACCTGCTGGCCCCGGCAGCGCTGTTGGGCGCGGCCTTGCAGCGGGGGGCCTGCAGCATGCTGCAGGCCGCCCCTGTTGGTGCACAGCATGAGCTGGGTATGGTGCAATCCGCTGGGGCTGGAGCCAGGGCCCCTGTGCGAGCGGGCGGACAAGCACCGGGTGGGGTCGGCCAGGCGTGCCGCTGGCGCGACATGGCCTCAGGCACGCGCGCGGGTGAGTAGGGGCTGTGGTGCCTGTGCACGCGCCACACCTCAGCGTCGTCGACAGGCTCAGCCGGCGCATTTTCTCCTGCAGGCGCGAGCCGCAGGGCAGTTTCCGTAGGGCGCTCGGCGCGCACAGCTGCGCCGGCAGCGGCCGCCGCTGGCGCTGGCACGTGTGCGGCGCCCGCCACGCCCGCCGCGGCGGCAGGGCGCGCCTGCCCTGCTGGCGGCCCGGGCCCCCGCGGCGCGCCGGCCGACAGGCTGCGCAGCTGGCCGCTGAGCGCCTGCTGGCGCAGCAGGCGCGGGTCGGTGTGGCGCAGGTGATTCAGCAGGCCCTGCGCGCGTGCGCGCCGCGGCTGTGAGCGCCGCCCGCAAGCACCCACGGCACACTGTTCACAGTGGCTGTGAGAGTCGGTCCGCCGGCTCTATGTCCCCTGCATCGCAGTTCTTACGAAGGTGGTTGAAAGGCGCCCAGAGACTGGGCCCGGCGCATGGGGAGCGTGTGTGCCGCCACAGCGGAGCGCCCGCCGCCCACCTGGATGCGGGCGGCCAGCTTGTCGTACATGCCGCGGCAGCGTATGGCCTCCGCGACCTGCCGCACGCCCAGCACAGCCACGTGGCCCGGCAGGCGGCGCTGCCGGCCATGCGCCGGGCCAGCTGCGAGGGTAGCGGCGCGGCGCAGGCCACTGACGAGGCGCGCTTGCTGCCTCCGGGTTGGAACGCAGCCCGGCTGCCCAGACATGCATATAAAGCCCATCCGCCACGTCACAGGCAGCAGTGAGTGTGTACAGCTTGCACAGAGCGCCTTGTGCGGCTGCCGCAAGGCCCGGGGTGCGGCGCGCATGCCCGCCCGCAGGCGCGCCGCCCGCACCTTCTCCATGGGCGCCGTGCGCACGGCCTCCCAGTCGATGCTGTCGCCGTAGTCGCCGCCCTCCGCGTCCGCGCCCACCAGGTCCCAGGCCGCCCCTCCCGGCGCCCCCGGCGCGCTCTCCGCGCCGTCGCGGCGCGCCAGCGCCCCACCAGCCCCTGCCTCACAGGCACCGCGCGCGCCCGCCTCTACGGCGAAGGCCGCTGCCAGGACCGCGCTGCTGCGGGCCGGCGGCGGCCCAGGCGCCGCGGCAGCCGACTTGGGCGGGCGCGCCGCGCTCTGGCGCCCGCCTGCTGGGTCCGCACCGCCCAGCAGCCTGACCGCTGGATGCACCGCGCGCACCGGCATAGCCGGCGGGCTGCCTGCACGCGCCCGGCCCTCCGCCGCGACCTCGCGCTCCGGCGCCTCCGGCGCCAGCCCCGCCCTGTGCCCTTCTTTCACCGGCGGCGTGTCAGGCTGGCGCGCAGCCTCGCGGTCGGCCGCCTCACCGCCGCCGCACTGCGCCGGCCCCGGGTCGGCGCTCGCTGGCGGGACGGGCGTGCGCCCCCTTGGGCCCTCGCCACTGGTGTCGGCCTCCCCTGCCGCAAACCCGACCGCAGCGGCGTTCCGGGGTGCAGCACCCGCTGACGGTCGCGGGGTGTGGGGCGACCCAACCCCTGGCCCGCACTCGTCGCCCGATGCGGGCCCAGCCTCTGCGGGCGCGCCGCGAGGGGACTCGGGCTCTGTGCCCGCGTCGGTACTAAGCGCGGCGGCCGCGGCGGCCGTAGCCGCGTGCTCCGATTCCGTCGCCGGGCCTGCGCCCGCCGCCGCTGCCCCAGGCCGCGTCGCCGCGGACTGCGCGGGCGCGAGCGCGGCCGGGCCGTCCGCCACAGCGGCGGCCGGCGCGGGGCCGCGGGCGGGCGGGCGGCGGGCGGGCGGCCGCAGCGGGAAGGCTGCCGCCAGCGTCATCCAGGCCTTGGAGGAGAGCGCGTCGCTGACGTTCTGCGTGAGGAACACGCCGACCACCGCGTCCAGCACCGAGCCCGCCCAGCGCCCGCGCCCGCGCCGCCGGTCGCCCAGCACGCCCCTGCGCGCGGCCGAGCGTCGCTGAGCGTCGCAGCAGGCGAGCGCACCCGGCGAAAGTCATCGTATGGCGCTCAGCTGCATAAGCCCCACACCAACCAGCAGCAAGCCGCTGCTGAGAGCATGCCGGGACCACCAGGCTGCACAGATCCCGCATGCATGAGCAAGCCGCCGCCCAGGCACACCCATGCGCTCCCGGCTCGGGCGCGCGCGGCAGGGCCGGCGCGGGCGCGCGCCGCACGGCGCCCGTGAACTGCGCGACGCGGTGCTGCCACTTGAAGGCCTCGTCCGCGCCGTACACAATCATCGTCAGCGCGCCGTCCTTCAGGATGCGCGCCCGCCGCACTGGCGCGGCAGGCGGCGGGCACACTGTCCGACCAGCAGCGCGGGCGCCGCAGGGCGCGGTGGGCGGCACCGCAATGAGCACGGAGAACGCAAGAAGGCACCGGGAGCGGGCGCAGCGGCCCTCGGCCGCCACGCCCGCAGGGGCGACTGCAGCGCGCGTCTGGCGCATCACGCGCAGGCAGCGCGCACAGGGCTGCGTACCCTTCAGCTTCTTCTTCGGCGGCGGTCCGCCGCCGGCGGGGAGGCCGCCCGGGGGCCGCCACTCCGCCAGCCACAGGCGGCTGTCTGCGGGCAGCGGGGCTCGCTGCGCGGGCGCAGCCCCCGGCTCGCGCGCGCCGCTGCCGCCCGCGGCCGCCGCCTGCTGCAGCAGCGCGAGGACCAGGTCGGCCAGCACGGCCGGCGCGGCCGCCGAGGCGACGGCTGCGGCTCTGCGGCCGGCCGCGGCCCAGGCTGCAGGGCACGCGTACAGCATGCCGGGCGCGCGAGCGCTGCCGGGCGCCAGCGCATGCGCCAGGCCGGCGGGCAGGCCCGAGAGGCCCGCTGACGCCGCCCAGGACGCGCCGTCCTGCCCCTGCGGCGGCCTGAGCCCGGCCGCGGCCGGGGATGGCACCCACGGCTGCCCGGTGGCGTTGCCCTGCGGCAGCGAGGCTGCGGCGGCGCGCCCGCGCCCACGCCCCCGACCCCCGCCGCGCCCGCGGCCGCGTCCGCGCCCAGCGCCCGCAGCGAGAGCTGGGCACGGCCCGGGCGCAGCGGCGAGGCCAGGCGCCGGCTCCTCGGGAAGCGGTGCGGCGTGCTGCGCCGCAGGGGAGGCCTGTGCGGCTGTCGCGCAGCCCGCCGTAGCGCCCATGGCCCCGCCTTGCTGCTTGGAGGGCGGCACGGGCGTGCTCAGCACGAGCGGGAGCTCCTCGGCGTTGCCGCAGCCGGCGGAGCAGGCGCAGCGCTTGGTACAGAAGCGCCCTGCTCCGTCAATGCACCCATGTCGGCCATGTAGTACAAGCGAGAGCGGCAAGTGCGGCGCAGGTGCGGACGCGGGACGTGCACGGTGTGTGGGCGGAACACTGCGCCGCACCAGCGAGGTAGCACTGGCACTGGAGGGAGAGGCAGTTGCGGTGCTTACAGTCGCAGCACAGGACCTCCGCCTCTGCCTCCTCATCGTGCGCCCGCTTGCGCGGCATCCTCCCCCCGCCTCCCCCTTTCCTGTGACAACCCACATTGGCATGTTAGAGCGACACCACACCAAGTCGGCGTTCCCGGTGATCGCCGCATGCTCTCTTCCTGGCGAGGCAAGGCGCAGAGGTTGCTTGCAATGGGCGGCAAGCACCGTGAGGCGTCCCCCCTCAGCTCCTGTACATCTGATCGGCCTGGGTATGGGGGCGTTGATGTGGTGGACGCAGCATCAAGTACGGCTCAGAACGGCTGGCACACCTAGTAAAGATGAACGGGATAGGCGCGGCAGAGAGGAGGCTTCTCAGTCGATGGATGCGCAACGGCTCAACTCGACCCCGGCCCACCATCATGGGGGTTGGGGTGCACGTGCACTCCAGGTGCCCTGCTGGGGGGCACCGCTGCCATCATGCTGGAAATATGGAGCCCGCATGGAGCCTGTTCCGACGACGCGGTGGTAACCAGCAGCATGATCACACGTGTTCCCTCAATAAAAGCGTACACAAGCAGGGCGGAGCGACAAGCCCACAGTACTGCTAGGCTGTCACGTCAGGGTCTGGCTGGTGATGTATGCCCCTGACATGCACCTGGCGCTGCTGCATGTTGCACAGGTGCGTGAGGCTGCTGCAAAGCATTGCCTTCCTTGCATGCACTGCCCCAGGTCTGCTGCAGCCCGCAGCGCGGCCTGTGCGCGCCCAGGCCATCCCGAGAGCCATCCTTGCAGGCGCTGGCAGTGCGTCCTGTGGCGGCATGTTTGCCACGGCTGCAGCGAGAGACTCGGCCATCCGGCAAAGCTCTGTGTTTGCAGCAGCCGCTGATGACAGGCAGCTTCCAGGCATGCATGGGCCCTAGTCCGCTGTGCAGAGGCGCGGGCGCCCTGCGAGCAGTGAAGTCCGTTACGGGCCGGCCCTCAGCTGTCGACATGTGTAGCAACCCTCTGCACTGGCTGACCACCGTGACCTCGCTCGGTCGCCTGGCAGTAACGGTGTACCCAGTTCGTGCAGCTTGCAGTCACCATGGTGCCGCACAGCAGGGTCTGCGCATGCATGCGAGCTCGCAGGGTACCCATACCGCTGCCTGAGTGGCTCGCGGCGACCATGATGCAGCACAGCAGTGTCTGCGCATGCATAAGAGCTCGCAGGGTACCCATACCGCTGCCTGGGCCTCGGCAACTGCGATGCAGCACAGCAGTGTCTGCGCGTGCATGCGAGCTCGCAGGGTACCCATGACGCTGCATGGACGCCTCGCAGCGACCGTGGTGCCGCACAGCAGAGCCTGCGCGTGCACGCGAGCTCGCAGGGTACCCAGGCTGCTGCCTGAGTGGCTCGCGGCACCCGCGCTGCAGCACAGCACAGCCTGCGCGTGCATGCGAGCTCGCAGGGTACCCATGACGCTGCATGGGCCGCCTCGCAGCGACCGCGGTGCCGCACAGCAGAGCCTGCGCGTGCATGCGAGCTCGCAGGGTTACCCCCGCCGTTGCCGGGGCTACCCGCGGCAAGGGTGAGGCTGCATAGCAGGATCCAGGCAAGATGCTGACGCCCACGCTGCCGGCACCGCACTGGCTGTGACGCGGTTGAGGGCATGCCGCTGGGCGTGAGCCTTGCGCGCTGGCACCCAGAGGGCTGCAGGCGCCCGCGCATGACAGGAGCGACGGCAGCGCTGTCAAGGACAGCGCTGGCAGCGGGGGATGCTGGGGCCAAGCACACCAGCGGGTCGCGCACGCAAGCATGGCGCAGGCTACACAACTGTTGAGCGACTCAAGATGTCATGATGAGCGACCAAGCTGTGTTGTTGGTTAGCCTTCAACCGCACGGCTGTTGCCCTGTATGGAGCTCACTGAGCAGTGCAAGACTCCCTCGATCGATTAACTGAAGGAAAGGCACACAGCAGAGCTGAGTCAACGAAGGTGGCCTGTCGCTGTTTAGAAGGTTAGACAAGCCGAGGAGAGCAAACGAGTTGACGGCCATCCTGGGAGCAGGCGAGCAGTTGGTGACTGTCGTGCACAGCCGTGCACCGACGGTGTCTGATGCAATGTGGGCCCGCAAGCAGAGACTGTGTGTTGCAAGGCCTCGGCACCGTGACATACGTAACCTGTAGCCACAGGGAGCAGTGCAACTGGACCGGCGGTTTCTCTCCTCCAGACAGGCAGCCAAGAGAGAGGCCGGCACACGCTGAAGACTACCAGCCAGTGCAGGCTACGAAGCGCTCTCGACGGGGCAAGAGCGGCCCGACAGCAGGGGGGACTTTGTCCGGCGAAGCACTGCTGGACAGGTGACCCTGTAGCGGCGCCGCAGCAAATGTAGAGGGGGGATTGGATTCCTTGGTAGGAACCAATCGAACAAATCGTGGGACGGCGGCTGAATCTCAGCGGATCGTAGCAGCAAGGCCACTCTGCCGCTTACAGTACCGCGTCGC